>Ga0222719_10003121_pt1 | contig 14840 bp, 34 predicted proteins | sample C33_34DmetaG_FD_165039 | JGI IMG/M metagenome (GOLD analysis project Ga0222719, IMG submission 165039) | Estuarine water microbial communities from San Francisco Bay, California, United States - C33_34D | ecosystem: Environmental > Aquatic > Marine > Unclassified | place: USA: California...
ATTAATTAAAGATCATTATGATTTAGCTATACAGAATAGAATCGAAGAATTAGGTAAGTTCGATCACGAATGGGATTATATAAAAGGCCATTCAAATAAATTACAAAACGATAGTCAAAACTTAATGTACGGAGAAAACGAACAAATATTAAATTACATTTATGAATAATAAACCAACACTAGCCTTTGCAACTATGTGCAAAGATGAAGAACATTGTATTAGAGAATGTTTAGAATCAGTAAAAGATCATGTTGATTATATCCTTGTGCACGATACAGGATCTACTGATAATACTATACAAATCGTAAAAGATTTTCTACAGGAAACTGGAATACCTGGAGAAATATTCGAAGCTGAATGGCAAGCTTTTGATATTAACAAAACGATGATGATGGAAAAGGTAAAGGGTAAAACCGATTATGTTTTACATTTCGATGCCGATGATTTTTTACGAGGGGATTTTAGCTTTACTAGCGAAGACTCAGGTAAAGATCAATATAGCATGACAGTTAAACGAGGAGGAACTAGTTATAGTTGTTCTTTAATATACAACAATAAATTAACGTGGAAATTTGCGGGTGTAGCACATACAATTATTAAAGCACTTGATAAACAACCAATAACTTCAGCAAACCTTAACAAAGGTTACTTAGCATCTGAACCTATCGGCTCTCGTATTGAAGATCCTAATAAATATCGAAAAGATGCAGAGAATCTAGAAAAACAATTTTGGAAATGTTTAATTGATGATCCTGATGGTTTATTAGCTAGATCTTGTTTTTATGCAGGACAGAGTTGGTTAGATCATAATAATTTAGATAAGGCATTACAATGGAAAAGGTTATACATGAGACTTGATAATACATGGATCGAGGAACAATTTGAGGCTCAACATAGAATAGGTCAAATATTAATCCGAAAAGAAAAACCATTAAAAGAAATTATAGAAGCCATTGATAAAGCTATAAATCTAATTCCTGATAGAGCCGAACCTTATTTAACACTGGGAAGATATTTAAATATTAAACGAGAAAGTGAGCTAGCATACAGCTATCTTAAACGAGGAAAGGCAATAAGCCTAGAACAAGCTCAACGTAAGTACTTACTGTTCGTTAATAAATATGGTTATGGTAAATATTTTAATGATGAATTATCGGTTGCATGTTATTGGTCCGGGAGATATCAAGAAGGATTAGATCTTATTGCAGAAATTAAAAACGACCCAGAATTCAAAATTCATAAAGAAAGATTTGAGGATAACGTAAAGCATTTTAATAACATGATAAGACAATCTATACAAAATAAATCTACTGAAACGAACTCTAATTCAAGTGATATATTTGCAACAACTGTATAAATGACTTATGATTATCTTATAGTAGGATCTGGATTCTTTGGATCTATTTGTGCTCATGAATTAAAAAAACATGGGCACAAAGTCTTGGTTATTGAAAAGAGAAATCATATAGGAGGTAATTGCTATACCAAGAATATTGAAGATATTAATGTTCATGTATACGGACCTCATATATTTCATACAAACGATAAGCGTATATGGGATTGGATAAACCAGTTTGCAGATTTTAATAATTTTAGATATACACCAGTTGCTAATTATGAAGGCGAATTATATTCGTTGCCTTTTAGTATGTGGACGTTTAATAAACTATGGGGCGTAAAGACTCCAGACGAAGCAAAGGGTAAAATAGCTAAACAAAGATTTATAGACAAACCAATTAATTTAGAAGAACAAGCATTATCCTTAGTTGGTAAAGATGTTTATGAAAAGCTTATTAAAGGTTATACTAAAAAGCAATGGATGAAAGATCCTAAACAATTACCGGCTTCCATTATTAAAAGATTGCCAGTAAGATTTACATGGGATAATAATTATTTCAATGATCGATATCAAGGAATTCCTATCGGAGGTTATACACAAATATTTGAAAAGCTTTTAGATGGTATCGACGTTAAATTAAATACAGATTATTTTGTAGATCAATTACCTAAGCATAATAAGGTTATTTACACAGGACCGATCGATAAATTCTTTGATTATCGTTATGGTGACTTAGAATATAAATCAGTTGAATGGACTTCTATAATTAAGGATGTTAAAGATTGGCAAGGTATCGCTGTTATGAATTACACTTCAGAAGATATACCATATACAAGACTTATCGAACACAAACATTTTGATAATCAAAATCAGGATAAAACATATTTAAGTTGGGAATATCCTAAAGAATATAAGCGTGGTGTAGAACCATTTTATCCGGTTAACGATATCCATAATAATAATATTTACAATAAATATAAGAAGTTGGCTAATGAACTTAAGGATGTGTACTTTGGTGGTAGGTTAGCAGAATATAAGTATTACGATATGCATCAAATCATTGCATCAGCACTAACATTTGTTAAAAAACAAATGCTACTAAAAAAATAAACAATGAAAAATAAAATAGAAGAAATAGACATAAATCAAAATAGTATTATGTTTAAAGGAAAATATCATTTCTTGAATAGTGATGATTTTAATAAATTATGTGAGAGATTATTACATAAAAACACTGATACTAATATCATAAAAATTGGGTTAGATATTTATATCAAATTCAATGGTGATTTGAGTGATTTAGGAAATGATATCGGGTTAAATATTGGTGAGTATATTGATAAATATATGCTTGGTTATGAAAAGGAAGATTTGATTTCTGGTATTCATCACGGTATATCAATTATTGATGGTAGTCATGGATAAAACATATTAAACAATGAAAATTAAATTAGAAGACATTAACCCAACTGCCGTGGTAGCAGTTTGGAAGAAATCAAAGAAAGCAAAAACTATATTTATGACAGTATTTAATACTGCATCAGTCGATCAAGTAAACACAACACGTAGTCGAAAGCCAGTGATACCGAATGATGCACCTATGTTAGAACTTGGTGTAGGTAAAAGCTTTATTAATCAATGGATGTCTAAGTATAAATTAAAGAAATACAATGTACATCCATAAGAAACTTTTGTCTCAAATCAACATATAATTATTATACATCAAATACACAAAAACAATATGTCAAAACGTTACTCTTACGCTTGTATCAATACTGTATTATCTGCACAAGGTATTCGTACAAATCGAAAAATGGTTAAGAAAACATTCGATGAACATGGTATTAAATACGCTAGCGAATTAGCATTACAAAACTGCCGAGATCTTATCGAAATTATCAAATGGAACGAAGCAAACGGTATCAAACTATTTCGTTTCTCTTCTGCAATCTTTCCATGGTTCTCTGAATATGAACTAAAAGATTTACCTGATTACAAAAAAATTAAAAACCTAATGAACGGTGCAGGTAAGCTCGCTATTAAATATGGTCATCGTTTAACAGTCCATCCAGGACCTTTCAATCAACTAGCTTCAGTAAACGAAAATGTTGTACAAAAAACTATAAAAGAACTTAATCAACATGGCGAGATGATGGATTTACTATTACAACCACGAACACATTTCGCTAAGATCAATATTCATGTAGGTTGTGCAACAGGAAGTAAAGAAGAAGCAGCAAAACGTTTTTGTAAAAACTTCAAAAGGCTTAAGAAAAATACACGTGATCGTTTGGTTGTCGAAAACGACGATAAACCAAGCTTATTTACAACTGAAGATCTTTACAATCTAATATATACTAAAATAAAGACTCCAATTACCTTCGATTATCATCATAACTGGTGTAATCCAGGTACATTAAACGAAGAACAGGCGCTAAAACTTGCTTCAACTACATGGCCAAAAGGTATTCGTCAATGTACTCACTATTCATCGGCAAAACGAGTTTATGAAGACGAAACTGCAAAAATCGTAAAACATGCAGATTTCGTATACGATAAAATTAAAGATTATGGCTTAGATATCGATGTAGTTGTCGAAGCGAAAGCTAAAGAACAAGCAGTTTTACGCTATATAAAAGAATTTGAAAACGAAAAAAATCTAATATTAAACTAATGAGATCTAACGTAAATATAATTGTAATAGACGATTTCTATAAAGATCCTGATGCAGTAAGAGAATTTGCACTCAAACAAGAATTTGGAGTAAAGGGTAATTATCCAGGGAATCGAACTGTAAGCTTTCTTAATGATAGCTTAAAAAAGTCAATAGAAGATATTTTATCTCCACATGCCGGTAAGGTTACTTATTGGGGAGGTAATGGAGATGGGATTAATTATACAGGAGCCTTTCAATACACAACTGCATTTGATAGGAGTTGGATTCATTCTGATGGTACTACTAAATGGGCAGGAGTATGTTATTTAACTCCTAATGCACCTATAACTGCAGGAACTGGATTATTCCGTCATAAGGAAACTGGATTAAGAGGATGGAATTATGGTGAGCATACTGAAGAGGAATCTAAATCATGTAAATCTAATACAGAAACTCAAGATTATACTAAATGGGAAATGACTGACATGGTGGGTAATGTTTACAATAGGTTGGTATTATATCGAGGTGATATGTACCATTGCTCATTAGATTATTTTGGATCCGATTTACAAAATGGTAGATTATTCCAAACATTTTTTATAGACACCGAACGATGAAAACACAATATATGCATATAATAGTAGAAAACATGGATTCTAGTATACTAAATAGACTGGAATATAAATCAACAGAAAAAACTTTGTTAGTAGAATTTACTACAGAATCTTCATACTTATATAATCAAGTATCAGTTGAAGATTTCTTATCAATATTAGGTGCAGATTCTCAGGGTAAAGAATTTAACAAATTAAAAAATAAATACGAGTACGAAAAAATATGCTAAAAATTGAAGTCAAAAACGGTAAGATAGATGCTGCATTAAAAGCCTATAAAAGAAAGGTTCGCAACACTAAACAACTACAAAAGCAAAGAGATTTGCAAGAATATACAAAGCCTAGTGTTAAAAGACGTAAACAAAAAATGAGAGCGGAGTATATACAGCGGATGCGAGACCAACATATAGAGTAGGCTAAGAAACTTATTTATCAGTTTATCATATAATACATATATCAATTTTACACACAATGATACAAAAATTCTTAGAAAAAATTAGCTGGAAAACTAGAAGGTGGAATTTGAAAATACAATTATTTACCTTATATTTGCATGATTCTGATGGTTGTTGGGGATTCGATCTACTATCAATATCAAATAATTTTATTAAACGTTCTCTTTTACGTTTAGAATTTAGACTACCAAACAAAACAACTGTTAAAGTATTTCATATTGATTCGTGGGATATATTATTCATGTCTCATTATCTATGGAAACACTTAGATAATTTAGAAGATAGACAAATGTGGTCTAGGAATCTCTCGTCTTGGGAGAAAATACAAGTAATTGTTTTACAAAAAATCATGCGTTAAATTGTTAATAACTTTTAAAAAATAAGTGATCGAAAATTTTTTTATTCCAATTATTTTTATTATATTTACATATAACAAATTAAAACAATAATCATGAGCACGGAATTAAAATCTCTTAAAGGCCAATTTCACAACGAACAAACTAATCAATTAGAAAACACTGAAATGTCATTAACGAGATTCAGTGGTGGTAAAGAGGGTATGAAGCTTCAATTAACAATGAGAACTCAAGGAGACTTCTTCACTCATATCGCTCTTAACAAAAAGGAACTTAAGAAATTAATAAAGGAAATACAAACAAACTTTGATTTATGAGAAAATTTTTAAATGAACATGGGTGGTACATATCAATGGTGACTGGAATGTCGTTACTCACAAGTACCATCTTTTGGGGTGAACTATTTACCGGATCTGTAATAATTGCAGCAATACTAATAATTTTTTCTATTGTAATAGAAGGAGCAACTAAAGACAACAAAAAATGAAAGAAAAACAAACAACATTTAAAGATTTACCATTCTTGGTAAAGCACTTTGGTGGTATTAATGCAGTGTACGAATTTAAAAACGGATGGAAGATTAGTGTAAGCGCTGGTGAATTTCCATACTCATATCCACGAGAAAACTTCGGTAATCCTGAAGGATATTCGTCATTTGAAGTTGCAGTAATAGATAATAACAATGACTTTGCAACTAAACGAGTAACTGATGCTAATGATGATGTTTTAGGATGGATGAGTCGAGATGAAATCGACGAGTTAATTCAAGTGATCGAGTCTATGTAATTTACCCATAATTGCAATGAACTTCTTAAATTATTCAAAACATATAAAGGTAACATGAAAAAAACAAAAATATCTATAATCAGATCTGTATTTTTTCCATTAAATTTTAAAGAAAAATATCAATACCTAGGTAACGTTCCTTCAGAAGAAGATGAAGATTTATTTAGGTCAATGTATCCATTAGTTCTTGCAATGGATTACGAAGCGAAACCTAATTGGTGTCCTAGATGGTTCTTAAGATTTTTATATAATTTTAGCGATGGTAGGTTAAGAATTAAACTTACTAGTGGTATTGAATTAGGCAAATGTAACGCAGCATGGGATTATTATCGACTACAAATAAGCTTAAATGGTCCTAGACATATACACGAATTAGCTAGGGCCATTGAAGATAAATTCTATTTGACTGAATATAGATTAGAACTAATAGATAAAATTAAGAAATTAGATCCAGATTCTAAGGTATCTTGGGAAAGTTTAGATATGCTAGAGGATATATGGAAGCGTTTACGAAAAGAACATTCATTAAACAAATATACAGACCTGCCTAAATAATAAATTATGTTTGGATTATTTAAAAAGAAAACCGAGTTAGAAAAATTACAACTTAAATACAAAGCTTTGATGAACGAAGCTTACAAATTATCAAAAACAAATAGAACTCAAAGCGATCAAAAATATTTTGAAGCCGATGAAGTTTTAAAAGAAATAGAAAAACAATATGAAAACAAAAAGTAAAAAGAAATACTTACTAAATGTAAATGGCAAAAGATTCAAAGCCAATACATACATTGGATTAACTATCAATTTAATTCGTAACAAAACAAGTAAATAATGAAAATAGCAGTTATTGCACATGATGGCAAAAAGGCAGATATGGTTTCTTTTGTAATGAAGAGATTAGACTTTTTTAAACGTAAAAACGTACATTTAGTTGGTACTGGTACTACCGGTACTATGATCGAGCATGCTGGCTTAAAAGTAGGATTAGTTTCATCAGGACCTTTGGGTGGTGATGCTCAAATAGGAGCTATGGTAACTGAAGGTAGTGTTGATTGCGTAATATTTTTTAGAGATCCTTTGGACAAACATCCACATGATGTTGATATTAGTATGTTGATGAGGTTGTGTGATGTACATAATATACCATTGGCAACAAATTACAAATCAGCTCATATCATGATTAAATACTTTAAAGATAAGCTAGACTAATGAAAAATTTTAATTACTTAGATTCTGAAGATGAGGATGATCTGTACGCTCCTAGAAAAAGAACTTATGTTAAAAAAATGAAAGATCATGAAAAATCCAAAGAAGCAAAAAAGAAAAGAACGTTCAAAAAAGGAAACCAACGAGGAACAGAATCATATAACTAATAAAAAGAAACCAACTCATGATTTTACCTTTTGGGATGATATGTGGAACGAATCAAACTATCAAAAATAATTAATGAACTCAACAATAGATATACAATACAAAAAGTTATTAGAAACTATATTAGAATTTGGATCTAATAAAGAAGATAGAACCGGAACTGGAACTAGATCTATATTCGGTTATACTATTAGACATAATATGGCTAATGGATTTCCTCTATTGACTACGAAAAGAATGCCGATTAAAACAATTGCTACTGAATTGAGATGGTTTCTAAAAGGAGATACTAATATTAAATATTTAGTAGATAACCAGTGTAACATTTGGAATGGTGATGCTTATAAGAAGTATAAAGAAGCTATTGCTGAAGTAGGGTTATTTGATAATATGATGAGTCAAGAAGAATTCATTACTAAAATCAAAACCGATGATGAGTTTGCTGCTAAGTGGGGTGAGTTAGGTCCTATCTACGGAAAGCAATGGAGAAGTTGGAATTTATATGCAGATGTAAAACATACAGATATTAAAAATAAAAATTATTCACTTAATTTAATAGAGTCAATAGACCAAATCAAAAACCTAATCAACAATCTTAAAACAAACCCAGATAGTAGAAGATTAATGGTCAATGCTTGGAATGTTGGTGAACTTAATCAAATGACTCTTCCACCATGCCACTATGGCTTTCAATGTTATGTAAGAGATGGCAAGTATCTTTCATTAATGTGGAATCAGCGTTCAGTAGATACATTCTTAGGTTTACCATTCAACATAGCAAGTTATGCAATACTACTTTCTTTAATTGCAAAAGAAGTTAACATGGTGCCTGATGAATTAATTGGTAATCTAGGTGATGTTCACTTATATAACAATCATATTGAACAAGCAAAAACATTATTAAATCGAAAAGATTTTAAATTACCTACAATGAATTTTCATAACGTTAATTTATTAAAAGGTGAATTTGATTTTGAACTAATAGACTATAAATATAACCCGAGCATTAAAGCTCCATTAAGTAATTAACAAAAACATAATATGAAAGTTAGTAATAATGATATCGTAGGCAAAGTCTTACGAGATAATGATACGTATACGGTAATCGATAATACATTTTTAAACAACTTAACACTATCTAAAACTTTATTAAAGCCATTAAAACACACGAAAGGTCATAGCCATTCTGGTTTAGAAGAAGTATATTTCTTTTTAAAGGGTAATGGTCGAATAAAACTAGGAGATGAATTTATTAATGTAACTGGTGGAGATATTATACTAATTAACGAAGGAGTATTTCATCAAGTATTTAATGATTCTGAGGATGATGTATTGGAGTTTAACTGTGTATTTCAGAAATATAACCGATAAAAACTAAATAAAAAGTAAATTATGAAAGAATTAAGTAAAGGACGTGTTATCGTCGATTTTTGGGCACCTTGGTGTGGACCTTGCAAAATGCAAAAACCGCAAATGGAAAAGTTCGATAAAGAACAAGATGAAGTGGATGTGGTAATGATTAATGTTGATGAGCATTCAGATATCGCTCAGAAATATGGAGTTCGTAGCATTCCAACTATTCTATATCTAGAAGATGGTGAAGAAAAGGCAAGATCTATTGGAATCACTGATGTTAAGAAACTAACAGAAATGTCAGGAATCTCAGCGTAAACTTTTTTAACTTTCTATCATATAATAATTAAACAATATTATATATGCCAGAATTAGCAGAGTTAAGCCTTAGTTCTCAAATGGTTAATCGAGTTACTGAGTCTAAAGTATTTACACATATACGAAAGAATCCTGAACATAAAGGATTGGAAGTAGTGGCTCCTTACGAAAAGTTTACTATCGAATCTATGAGTCGAGGTAAGGAGCTGCTATTAATACTAAAAGATAATACAGATCCAGGTTTTTCTAATGCAGAAACCACATTAAAATTTACTTTTGGTATGGCTGGTCATTTTAAATATACTAAAACAGGTGAAGAAAAGAAACATTCTCATCTAATGTTTTATACTGAAGATGGTTATACATTATCATACGTAGATGTTCGACGATTTGGTAAATGGAAATGGGATACTTGGGGTAAGAACAGAGGTCCTGATCCTACTAAGGATTACAAAGGATTTGTCAAACAAATCGAAGAAAATTTAGATAAACGAGCATTCGATAAACCTATTGGCGAAGCTTTATTAAATCAAGCATATTTCAATGGAATAGGTAATTATTTAAGAGCAGAAATTTTATATAAGACTAATCAAGACCCTTTCGAAAAAGCAAGAGATGCTATTAAAAACAATCCAAAGCTATTAGCGTACTGTAATACATTGCCAACCGAAGCTATATTATTAGGTGGTGGTCAATTAAAACAATGGGAAAATCCTTTTGGAGTTGAACCAAATATGTTTCAAAAATGGATGTTATGCTATGGTAATAAAGAAATGAAACAAACAATCGATGGTACCGGACGTAGACTATGGTACGATCCTAAATGGAAAGATAATGATAGAGTTTAAATGGATGGTAGTGATACTAACGATTGTTGTTAGTACATTGTTTATATACTTAACAGGTAAAGAAGAAAATGAAAATATCAATAAGTAGTATATGGGGTCAGTTTTATATCTTACCCTTTATCAAGGTGACACATGACCGAACACTAAATGGTGATTTGGAACTCATCATTGGTTGGTTAAATAAAGAATTAGTAATAGGAATTTAGTTATGAGGATTTGGCACATATCAGACACACACACGTTTCATGAATTATTAGATATTCCTTGGGATGTAGATATGGTGATTTTTAGTGGGGATTGTTCTAATCCAAGAGACCCATATAACAATGAACCAGAAGTTAGAAGATTTATAGATTGGTTTAGTATATTACCTATTGAACATAAAGTATTTGTAGCAGGAAATCATGACACTTCTATTGAAAGAGGATTGGTAACTAAGCAGGATTTTGAAGATAATGGTATTACATATTTAGAAAATGAACATATCACTATTGAAGGAATTAAAATATTTGGTTCACCTTATACTCCACAATTTGGCCAATGGGCTTTTATGAAGGCTAGACATAAACTAGATAGGGTATGGAAAGCTGCTATTGATGATGATGCTGATATAATTGTAGTGCATGGACCACCCAAAGGTTGTTTAGATTTATCATTTGATAGAAACAATAATTTAGAATTTTGTGGTGATAAATCATTACTAAATCGAGTATTAGATGTTAAACCTAAACTAATGATGTTTGGACACATCCATAATTGTAAAGATATTGTTAATGCAGGTACATTACAGAAACCTGATATACCTACTATATTCAGTAATGGTTCAGTAGTTACTGATGGTAAGTTTGGTAAATTAAGTAGTAACGGAAATATATTTGAAATATGAAACTAACTAATAATTCATCGCACAATGAAGGATTACATCCGTAAGAAACCTTTGTTTCAAAACAACATATAATTAATATACATCAAATACACAAAAACAATATATCAATATGATAACTGGAGAACAACCAAAGATACTATTAACTCAAGATGAGGATGGTAACTTAAAGATGGATGATGAAATGGGTAAGCTATTATTTGGCGACCCTGAGTTCAATTGGAAATTAGTTAGAGAACGAGATGGGTTAACTAAGAAATCCAAAGAGGTAATGTGGTTAGAATGGAATGTAGATGGTGCATTCAAAGATAAGTTTGAAGAACCGGCTATTGGTCGTTCATTAATTATGTCTCCATTCAATGATTTCTTTACTTGGCAAACAACTACAATCACCGAGATAGTAGAACAGAGAGATGATTATATTAAATTTAACACACTCAATTCAGTATACGAGTTATTTAACACCAAAGAGAGATGAAATTATGAACGCAAAGTTAGAATTTGATTTAGATAATCCAGATGATAAAATAGAACATATGAGATGCATAAAAGCAACTGATATGGCTATTGTATTGTTTGAAATAACACATAATCTGAAAAGAACATTAGAATCAAGATTTGAATCTCAACCACAACCAAGAGACGAGTTTGATGGTATTGAAGAAACATTTAGTGAGATTTACAAACTAATGGATGAGCATGGTATTAATTTAGATGAACTTATACAGTAATGGAACCAGAAAAAGATATATTCGAACAATGGGCTGAGGACCACAAGGCAAAGCCTTGGTACAAAAAGCTGTGGCGTAAGCTCTCATCAAATTGGCAATTTGAGTACAAATATTTATGGCGAGACTTTAAAAGTGGAGTCAAGAATCTTTGGTACTGGCTACCTATTATTTGGAAAGACAGAAATTACGACTACCGATTTATCTACACTATTCTACAACATAAACTAAAGGCGCAGTCAAAATATATTGGTGATAGAGATTGGCACACTAGATCCAAAAGAGATGCTGAGGTAATGATGACCTGTGTTAGGTTACTTGATAAAGTAGGTGATGAATGGTACTCAAGTGAATATTGTGACTACCATAAAACTAAACATTGGTTCTCACCTTGTGAAGATAATGAAGGCTATTCAACTTGGGAGAGTAGACAATTATCTGAAAACTTTGATGGCTACTTTGCTAAATATCCACTGATTCATAAGAGAGTCTTAAATGGCGAAGGGCCATTTAAACCAGAAGGACCAGAAGATAAACAGAGAATAGCAATGAATATTGCGCACATCAACGAAGATAGAGCGCATTCACTCTTATTTAAAATAATAGAACAAAATATTAATAGATGGTGGGATTAGAAAACATAAACAAAGATGAATAAACTCGAACAAAAATATGTAGATATGATTATACCTACAAATTTTATACAAACATTTAAAACTGATAATGAATTTGTAGAATGGGCTAATCAAGGAAGCGTTGAAGATTTAGATTGTACTATTAAAGAATTTGAGGAATATGAATTATACGAATATTGTAGCATTTTAAAACAAATAAGAGATGATAAAGCGAGGTAAAGAATGGAGTTGGATGAACAAACTAGATACAAAAAAAGATTGGTGTCATTATTCAGGAATGCCTTCACCTAGTGCTTATAAAGAATCAAATATGAAAAAGAGAAGAAAAGTAAAGAGAACATTAAAGGTAAAAATTATTCGATTTTTTCAAGATGAAACAACACAGCGAATCTTAGAATGGCTATTAGTTATCGGATTAATAGTATTTATGTCTAGACCATGGGCAGAATAGGAGTAAATATATAATTATATGAGCCAAAAACCTGAATTAGATCAGTTTTATTACCAAGAGTTGTATGATAGATTGCATGTAATCATGTCTATGATAGATAATCATTTGCAACAGCATCCAGCGGCCAAAATAGAAACAGATATTAAAGATCTAATTAGTGAGGCTCAAGATAAATTATGGGAAGCATATCAAATAACAGGAAATAAAGACAAATAAGTTCAATCAAAATTGAAAGAGTACAAGATTATACGAATCGAAAAACAAGATGCATATTACGATATGGTAGATTTGTATTTTATAGTAAAAAAGCGTAAGAAATTCATCATTCAATGGTGGTCAATTGTAAAAGGAATTACATACGACAAAGGATATAAACAAACCAAACCTTTAAAATTTAACGATGCATTTGAAGCAAGAAAATGGATTCGATTAGATGCAAATAATAAAAAACGAAATCATTGGTATATCAATGAATTAGAGTCTATAAAAATAAACAATAGGAAATAAAATGTCACACATAGAAGATTTACTATACGAAGCACATGAACTAGGAAAGCGCAAAGAAGTTCTTGAAAAGGTAAGAGAATATCAAAAAGATTGTGGTGCTCAGGGTATGCCTTATATACAAAAGGATGCTTATGAAAAGGTAATGAACGAAGTTAGAAAATCAATAAATAAAATAGAGGAGGATGAATAGATTATTAAGTATTTTAGTATTAGTATTAACATTAAATAGTTGTGGAGTTCAATTTAGATATAACGCATTAAATACAGCAGGTTATATAAACACAACAACTAACCATAATACAGTAAGAAATAAAATAATCACCTTACATGAATTAGATTGGAGTCTAAGAAATGATTGGATTTATGCTAACGATCCATTCTTCTTAAACAACTATCCATACAGCTTCTTCCCAAATCAATATTACTATAATAGTCCATATAGATGGTCAATGTTTAGATATGGCTGGTTGGGATATAATAGTTATGTATGGAATAACTACTATGGCTGGAATAATTACTGGTGGAATTACCGAAATCGTTATCCATACCGAACTTACATATATGGACGTAGATCGAATAATCTAGGTAACGTATTTAATAGGAATAATAGAATAAGAGTATATAATAATACGAGTAGAAGAGTTCCTAGAAGTACACAGAATAACAATAGGATAATAAGAAATGTTACACCAAGAACTAATCCTACAATTACACCGAGGATTAAACCTACAACTCGACCTACAACTAGGAGATCTAGTAATAGTAGAACAACATCTACTAGGAGACGAAACAATTAGAACATTTCATCATATAATAACTATACAATATCTACATGAAATCAAATCCAATAATCAAAGAAATGAAAGATAAATTCGAACCTGAATTAAAACCTAAGGGTGTATACAAACCAACACCAGAAATGAGAACTAATCCACTCAGTAAGAAGCCTTCTAATAACGTAGTAAAGGTAGTCTATGAAGGATACGAAACGTTGTTCGATAATGTACATCATACCAATGCATTTGTTAGTAAAATAAAAGAAGGTAATTCAATAGACGATATCCTTGAAATATGGGTAAACACTACTAAAGTCTATTGGAAAAAAGATTCACAAACTACACCTGAAGATAACGACCTTCCGTTTTGACTTGGTTATCTATTAAATATTCGACTAGATTAGTATTTCTAATAAAGAATCGAGCGTATAAATTTCCATTATCAAGAAGAGGTTATTTACAAGGTAAACAAGAATCATTGGTATGGAAACAATATAAAGATACCGGATTACTTGCTCCACTAATATGGGAAAGATTCGGTATTGTATGTCAACAACGTATAGAACAATTAGATACGTTATCCCACGATAGATTAGTATTAATAAGAACTACTATACCAGAATTAAACATACAGAATTGCGATCTATATAACATAGAGAATTGGGGTATTCATAACAACTTGCCTGTTCTATTAGACTATGGTATAAATGAAAGAATCTCATCAATGTATAAATCAAAAGAAGCATCCCGGTAATATTCA
>Ga0222719_10003123_pt1 | contig 14835 bp, 19 predicted proteins | sample C33_34DmetaG_FD_165039 | JGI IMG/M metagenome (GOLD analysis project Ga0222719, IMG submission 165039) | Estuarine water microbial communities from San Francisco Bay, California, United States - C33_34D | ecosystem: Environmental > Aquatic > Marine > Unclassified | place: USA: California...
CTAATATTTTAGATTTACAAGTATCTAAATCTATTTGACCATCTGATAGTTTTGATATAAGCTTATCAACAGCGTTCTCTACTGAGTTTTCAATGTATTGTTTTATTTTTGACATAGTGTTTTCTCCTTTGTTAGATTAATAATATCAGGATTTGTAGTGTTTGTCAAGGTATATAATTGACAATTGCTGATTATTATTAATAGTTTTTTGTTCATATACTATTATAATATCAGGTTAAAACCCCCTTGTACAGTATTATTTTGCTAGTTTTATAGGGGTTTTTAAGGTATTTTGCGTTGATGTTCTTATTTTGTTCTTATTTTTGACTAATACCAAAGATTTTTAACCCACAATTGTGTTGATTCGTGTGGATTGGGTCTTCCATGGAATACGCATACTTTCGCATTAGGGTCTTGTTCGTATGTAAATGAATCTCTACCATATCTTTCACCCTTGCGATTCAACCATTTATATGATTGTGTCCACTCATCTGGAAATGAGATTGTATTACTATGATTTTTGATTAATGCTGTTATGATGTTTTGATCACCAGCCATTCCTTTATAATCACTTCTATTTTTTATGTAAGGTTTCCATATCAAATTGCTTGCTTGTTTATTATCAAACTTCATTATACTAGAATTGAATTGACCACTACTAGGATTAAAGTCATTCATACCTACAAAATTCTTATCTTCGCCATATTTAAAAAAACAATCTATGTTTTTCGTAATTACGACATCTAAATCCATATATAAAGTAGGACCTTCTAAATTACTGTCAGGACTAAACAGTTGCATTTTATGAAACCAACCCTCAAAATCGTGTCTTGCGAATTGTCTAAATTCTATATTTTTTGATTTAAGTATTCTTCTAATACTTGTATTGTCTGTAAAACAAATAAATTTATGTGGTACTGTTGAGTTTCGCTGTACCATATTATACAACCTACTCACATAGTCTATTTTATATTTGTTGCCGTAAAATACACAAGCAAAGTTTAGCATAAATATACACCTACTAATAATCCTAATAGAAAACCTGTCCATACACAGGCAAACATAAACTTAAATCTAAACTTCATATTGTTCTTTCAATATACTATATGCTAAACCATCCTCTATCTCTTGTAGTGTGAATTGATTATTACAAACAGTATTTAACCATACAGTCACATCTTCTCTGCTTTTCTTCACAGTATTTTCTTCTATGTTAGCAATATTACCTGATAAAGGATAACATACATTATTTTTGTGTGTCACTATTGGTACTTTATTTAACACAGCATCAACAGCTGCTAAACTCATATTAGTCACTAATGCATGACAGTCTTTTAAATCATTCTTTATATCTGTTCCCCACCATTCATTATTAGGTCTTGGTTTGTTTCTCATTCTAATAAGTCTATCTGTATATATTCTTATTTCTTCACCAACTTGTTTTATCCAATCTTCTTGTCCCATTTGATTATTGTAAATACAAACTGTCTGTGATGATGGCGCTAGTAATATATGATTACAGTCGCCTGTGTTCCAACCTTTAAACTCTGCGTCTATACCTTGGTGTAGCAAATATCTATGGCGTGATCCATCACCAGGTTTACCACCAGTGATATGCATACCACCTTTTACTATTCTAAAGTATGTTTTATCGTAATCGTTTATTATTGGTTTAGGGTATCTTGTAATTTGTTCTGTGATATAACCCACATCTACATACCACCACTCTTGGCCTTTTTCAATTACTTCTTGTATTTGTCTAATATTTGTTCCACCTAGACCCCAAAAAAAGTGTATAGATTTATCTTCATCTTTCCAACCTTTTTCTATCGCTGGCCATAACTGGTGTGATAGACAACTATCCCAAGCAAGTTTGTGTGTTATAATCATATTGTAAATAAAAAATCACCGTCTGTTATTTCTGGTATCTTTGTGGCCTCAATACCTTCTTCTACTGTTCTTACTGGCTTTAAACCTTGACCTTTATGGTTATAAAAACATCTATAATTTCTTACGAAAAAAAACTCAAATGTTGTTTCTACTGGATACTTATTAAACTTGTCATATACTTCAACCATACAAGTTGGTTTGTACTCTAAAATAGTATTTACTGCACCATTTAAAACATCTAACTCTATACCTTCCACATCAATCTTCATAAATCCTACATCATTTAATTGCATACTATCTATTGTGACTGTATCTACTTCTATCAATTGGCCATCTACTAGATTTTGAAAACTAGAATTAGATAATCTTTTGTCATCTACATAGAAACCAGATACACCTTCAAAGTCAGCAACTGCTAGATTGTGTGTAATAACATTATTATGTTTTTGTTTTAACTTTTCTAGTTGTTCATACACAGGTGGTACTGCTTCAAAACATATAACATTTTTAGAGTGTTGCGCAAAGTGACTAGCATACATACCAGTTGCCGCACCTATATCTAATGTATTTTTAAACTTATTAAGATAAGGTGTAGTTTGACCTATCATAAAATCTTTTAAATGTAAGTCTAATATATTTTGTTTAAATACTCTTTTCTTTAATACACTATCACTTAATTTCATTTCATTAATATCTGTAAAGCAATTCTAGTTCCTGTTTTACAAATACCTCCTCTATGCATACCAGCTGGGTCAAAGACACATAGATTACCTTTGTCACTAGTAAATGGTTTTTCTAATTTTAATATTCTTTCTTGTTCTTCTGTTCCGTCTTGTAGTAATCTTCCAAAGTTATGGGATACTCTTAATTGTTTTGGTAATTGAAATACTACTGCTCTTGATTCTGGTGTATGACAATAACTACCAGTTGATATAGCTCTACCAAATACATTCTGTATTTTATCATGTGTCCATCTATTAGATTTTTCTACATAACTAAATGGACCATCATCTAAAGTTATATCATTTAAATACAACATAGCTTTCATTACATTTTCTTTTGGGTCTATATGTAAATTAGTTGTTTTAGTGATAGTTGTACAATCATATAAAAATTGTTTATAGTTTTGGTCAGTAGGTTTAGCAATATGTAATACTACATTCTTAACTCGTAGTGGTTTAAAACTATTGTATTTTGTAGCTGCTTGTAATATACCCATAGTATTAAATTTGTCATTCACATAGTTAACTATCTCTGGACCTAATTGTTTTGCTCTATCAAATTGTCCTGGTGGTGGTCGCCAATCAGGTAAATCAAGTAAATTCTTAATGTCATCTTTTAGTAATTTTTGTAGTTCTGATATGTTAGCATGTCTATATGATATACCATTTTCAAATAAATCTTCGTATATTTCATTTGTTGGTAAGCCAGTTTCTACTCTACTTAATTCAAAATTATTATAGAATTGAAACATAGCATTTAGTTTTTGAAATAACTTTGTATCAGGTATCTTTTCCATGTAATTTTGATAGCCTCTTTCAAACTCTTTTAAATTTTCATTTTTGATACCATCTTTTATTAAAACAAGATTATCTTCTTTACCATTACCTTTATATCTTGGCTCGTTAGCCACATCTGGAAAGTCTGCTATGTCAGGAAATACAAAACCGTGATCGTGTATTGGATTGTTAAAACGCATGGTAATCAAATCTCCTACATAATTCATTTTCTGATACTTGTACTAATCTTTTAAGTTGAGTATATGTCATACTTTCATTTACACTAATAGGTTTACCAAGTTTTTTGTTGTTGGCGCCGTGTACATAAATGTTTTCTCTTATACCTTTTTCATCAAAGTCTTCATTGTTTTGTTTTAGTATAGTAATCAAACTTTCAGGTAAATCTTCCATCTTACCGTATTGCACATTGTTATACTTACCAAGATAATAATTATAATAATCGCTTACATAACCTTTACCACTAATAACATTTTCTACAAACGTATTGTAATTTTCTGATTTACAAACTCTCTCTAATCTTAAATGATTCTGCCAGTTCCAAGCATCACCGTGACCTTTCTTTTTACTTCTATGTGTCCAAAGGCTATGAATAAATGTTGCAGGGTGTCTTATGAAACCAAAAACTTGTTTATCTGTATCTGGCGTTGCGTGACTTTCGTAAATGTCATCACCTAATACTTTACAATTACTAACATACTTTTTTAGCATTTGTTTTACTGTTCTTCCACCACATTTAGGAACATGGATAAACATTGAGTTTTTAAGTTCTATCGCCATCTAATAATCTTTTATGTACTATTCCCTCGTTGATTTCTTTTAATGTCCATTGTGTATAAGCACAATCATTTAACCATTGTGTTCTATCAAAGTCGCAGTTTAAACTAACATTATTTAGAACATCTAAAGTATGATAAGATACTGGCCAAGAAAAACTAGAGCTATCTAAATTGATAACTGGTATTCCCTCACACACAGCTTCTGTCGCAGCATTACTAGAAAATGTGACACAAGCCCAAGCCTTACTAAAGTCATCATATAAACTTTGACCACCATTTGATTTATTCCAACCAGCATAGTTATTACTAATCTCTACATTTTCTTCCACAAGTTTTTCTTTATTAAATCTATCTAAAAATCTAGGGTGTAATCTAACTCTAATCTTTTTATCTGTTATGTTTTTAATTTGTTTAATTGTTTTAATAATCCAATCATCATACTTCTCACCTCTTTCAATCAAAGGATTTAAACTTGTATCTATTGGATTTTGTAATAACAATAATATGTATTGTGAATTATCATAGTCATTATTTTTCCATGGTTTAACTTGTATGTCTTGTTCTTTTTGTATTCTTTCCCATCTATCACTAGGACTATTATAATTAAAAAATCTACCCTGGTTATATGTAAAGTGGTCTAATCCTACTTTATAATAATATGTTTCAGGTTTATCAAAATCTGTATTCTTTCTAAACACAGCTTGTTCAATTACTATTCTAGGTTTACCTGTACTCTCTATAAAATTATGCTGGTCTGTCATTTTGTTTTTAATCAAACCTAATACATTCGTTTGTATAAAAGCATCAACATTATTCATGTCCATTCTTTTAGCCTCATCAAAGGATACTAATTTAAAATCTTTGTGAGTAGGAAACACCCAACCCATTTCTGTTCTAAAACTACCTTCTATACCTATTATCATACTTCTATCCAATCTCTTTCCTGGAAAAACTTTTCATATGGTGCCATTGAAAAACTAAAACTATATCTCTTATCATCAAAAGGTAAAACTTTGTGATTACACTTTGCTGGTACAAAAACACAATCGCCATTTTGTAATAATGTATCAATTACTAACTCGTCATTTTTATCCCATACAGATATTTCTAATTTACCCTCTTGTGCCACAATCAAATTATGTTGTTCATCATTATGTTTACCAAAACCAGTTTTGTCTAAAGGTTTTAATGAGATAAAAATATGACAATCTGTTGGCCATTTAGTTATATCTTCAATATTTTTACAGATAGCATTAATGTCTTTATTAATACGAGAACAATCTTTTAGAAAGATTACACCTTCTTTTAATTCATCTTTTACATAAGTCGCTGGCCAAGTATCATAATTAGTTAACCAACCACCTGCTTTCCATTTTTTCTCACCTTTACTAAATGTTTTAAAACGCTTAGGATATAATGCTGGTCTAAAGTTTATGTGTTCTTCTAAACTTTTCCAACTATAAAGATTGGGTAAAAACTTTCTTTCTAAAAATGGTTCATTATCTAACATTTTTTCAATCATTAAAATCCTTCAGCAAACATTACTTTCGCATTTGGAAATCTACTCTCAACAATAGTCTTTGCCTCTGATGCTGTTCTACCTTCTTCAGCAACTTTCATAGGTGCTTTGTTTTTTAATGTGACCCAAAAGTAATACTTCTTCATTTCAAAAATACCATACCAGCTCTTTTAAAAAAGTTCTTTCTCATTTGAGATAAACCTTTAAACTCATTTGTAAGTTGTTCATTATATCTTAAACCATAGTTCTTAAATATATCTATCCAATAACTTTCTTCTCTACAATTAACATGATGATGACCTGGCCAACCTGGAGGTGCCGCAGTCACAACAGCCATACTACCCTTTTCAAATAGTGGCATATAGTTTGGTACATACTTTTCTTCTACATGCTCTAAAAATTCTGTACACCATACTAAATCAAAAGTCTTATCTAGTGTTGCTTCTCCTAGTGTGAAGTCATGTACTAATGAGTAATCAGTATTCTCTATAACAGTCTTATCACCATCTACACCATACCAATCTATACCCATATCATTGGCAACTTCTCTCATACCACCTGGTCCACAACCTATGTCTAACATAGATGTTGTTTTAAATCTTTCTTTAATGTATTTTAATAATGGTCCATCTGTATTTGTTCTATTAAGATGTCCACCTAGATGTTCTGGTACTGTCATTTATAAAACTTTACTGCCAAGTGTTTATCTTTTGGTCCATCTGGCATAACCTTGTTTATATTTTTAAATTTATGTTGTTGTACTAACTCTGATAGTTTTTGAAAGTCATAACCTGATTTATGTAAATCCCAAGCACTCTCATCACCTTCTCTTTGCCAACCCCAAAATCCAGCACGACAATGGTCTTTTTGTTTCTCATCTAACTTATCCCAATTATTCCACTGCCATAGATGTAAATTCATATTAGGTACTAACATAGTTATCTCTGCGCCTTGTTTACATATATTATACCATGCGTTCAATGTTCTTTGTGCTTGTGCGTGAGTTAAGTGCTCAAAGAAATGGCGTGAATAAATCTTTTCTACTGTATTTGGCTCTATATGTTTTTCTACTTCCCAAGCATTACATACAATATCATCTTCTCTAATCTTTCGTACATCAACTTGTCTATAATCTTTTTTACGAGGGTTTTCACCACCACCAAATTCTATTTCCATTTTTTTGGGTCCCTATTTAAATAACTTAATACATTACCATTGTACACATCACCCTCTTGGAATTGATTGTTTGCTAGATTACATAACCATTCGTATCTATTATCAGGATATAATGGCGTATCTATTTTAGTTAAGTCTTGTAAAGATAATGATACAGCAACAGAGTGTTTTGGTAAATATGTAAATGACGGAACACCGTGCATTAGAAATTTGATTACAGCATTTGATTGAAAAGATACAACAGCCCAAGCGTCTTGTGCATCTACTTCTATTGGTCTTGGATTATACTCACCATTAGGTTTCTTATATCTAATAACTATTTCTCTATCTGTATTTGCTTTAACTTGATCTACCATATCTTTTAAAACATCAGCGTGTGTCAAACCTAAAAACTCACACATATGAAAAGATGGTGGTATGATATAAACTTTCTTACCATTTGTTTTCCATGGGTGTAATGTAAAGTCTTCTAAGCCTTGTCTTTTTAATTTAAACAATCCTGTTTCTCTCACATCATCTATAACTTCTTTATTAAAAGAGTTCTTACAAACTCTAATATAAGGATTGTTTATTAACTCTCTACTTGATTGTTTGATAGCATGTATCTTATGATAAAAGTATGCTTGATCAAAGAAGTAAAAATCTATCTTCTCTTTTATTGCTTTTTGATATATCTTCTTTGTACTTCTTAAAAAACCCCAAAAGGCATATGCACTTGTATGTAATTGTGGATTACCAAATTCTTCTAACGCTTGCCATCTATGGTCTACATCTTTAGGTAATGGATTTTTGTGTACAATATTCATATCATTATATTGTTCTTGTACATGCTTTTTCATATATGTTTGATATACTGTTCCATCTACCTTATTGACAAAGCCGTGTACTACTCTGTCATTAAAACTCTTACCAGTTTCAAATCCAATTATCATCTTTTTATATTATGCTTTTTAAATTTTCCCCAAAATGTTCCATCTTCTATTTCTTGTAGTGTCCAATGTGAATTAATATATTCATGTAAAAATTCTAATCTATTTACTTCTTTAGGGTTTTCTATATCTTCTAACTTACCTGAGCCCCAATGACCAGCGAAACAACCTTCATGTGTAGAGAACATAGGTATGCCTTCCATTAAAGCTACAGCACCTGATGTAGAAGTATAACATACTACTGCCCAAGCATTTTTCATATCATCTAACAAATCAGTTTTACCTAGAGCTGTGTGAGTTATGTCTTTATGATTTTTTAATATTAAATCTAAATTCTTTTTATCTTCTTGTAGTTCTGGTGTTTCTTTAGCGTGATTATGTGATCTAATCACTATTGGTCTTTGTGTGTGTTTTCTTAATTCTTCAACTGTCTCTCTAGCCCATTCATAACAACCTTTACCAAAAGATGAAAAACCACCAAAGCCTCTATTCAAACAAAGTAATATATGATTACCGTCTTTTCTCATAGGTTTTAATTCTAATCCCATTTCTTTCATTACTTTTGGTTTTCTATCAAAAGTTAATGGATCACACATCATATATTCTGCGTGCTGTGGGTGTATGTGTCTATATGGTAATCTAAAATATCTTGTCATCTTTTCATAGTGTTTTAAAACATTACTATCAAAAAAGAATATCTGTTTATTAGTTTTCATTTCAAAAACTTTTTGTCTTAATCTATGAGCTGGCGAATTAATACCATCTGATTTAAAAGCAAATATAACTTCGTAATCAGCTGGAGGTACTTCTGTATGATCTTCCATACAATAGTTAACTTTAACACCATGTTTCTCAGCACCTTTACCAAAAGATTCTAGCATATCTCTTTTCTCACCACCTGATGTTGTCTTTAACCATACATTTAAAGTTCTTTGTCTATCTCGGTATTGTTCTATCTTATGTTTTCTTTTCTCAATAAGTTCGTGTATACCTTCTTCGTCTTGTATGTAAATTCTGCCTGCCATTATTCTATATCTACCTTTTTCATATTGTTATATTCTTCGTACCAATCTTCAGCATAATCACAATCTTTATAGTGTTTGAAATATGGGCCACCTTTTGTATAGTGTAAGTTTTTTACATCAGGTTTTTTATCATACTCACCTACTAGCCAATTCCATTCTAGTGGTATCTCACCAATTAAGTTATCATCATCAATCCATTTGAATTGGTGTAATTGTGAGCCTGTTGATGTATTTACAAAGTCGCTGGTTAGTGTTGTACACTTTCTACAATTCATCAACATAAAACTAGACCAATTCTTTCTAGGATATATTGTTTGTTCTTGTCCTAAAAACTTTGTCTTTTCTTTTGGTACATAATCGTGTTTGGCTACTTGTACAGCATACCTGTCATCTCTCAATGCCCATAGTTCTGATATGTCAGCTTTCATTAACATATCACAATCCATAAACAATGCCCAACCTGAATAGTCCATAAGTTTAGGTACAATAAATCTACTGAAAGAAAACTCTGTTGATTCTATCTTACTTCGTTCTCTACTAAATTCGTATTTGATGTTAGGTTGATAGAGTGGAGTTATCCTTATTGGTCTTGTTGCATTCCTTAATATACTTTGTGATAGAACATGGTATGCAATCTTTTCGTTTCTATCGTATCCTATAAAAATATTAATCATTTGTTTGTTTCACCCATTCTGGACTATTATCCTTGTATTTTCTTTTACCCTTTTTGTGATCTATGTAAGGGTTAATTTCTTTATCTCTTGCTATAATATGACCACCATGGCCATCAGCTTTGTTTCTTTCTTTTGGTTTAATCATGTTTCTAGTATTGTCTAAAGCATGACAATCAGTTTTATTTACCATGTTCCAAATTTTGTCTTCTGTATAATGACTTAAATATAAATCAAAGAATTGTTTACTATCTTCGTCTTTACAATTAAATCCTATAACACCACATTCAGTATAATGATCTCTACCATAAAAAGTAATAAACTTATCATCTGGTATAAAAGTATCCATAAAATTATTTGGTATCTCTTTCATAAAGATATTATCTGCGTCTAACCACATAAACTTTTTACCTAGTTTACTTGCATGGTATTGTGCGAATACTTTATGTGAAAATCTTACTGCGTTTTGTAAGAAGTCACTGTCATCATTCCATACTTTGTCTTTGTGTCTTTCTTTAAACGCAACTAGTTCTGGCATCTCTTTTAGTATATTTACATAAGTTATACCAGCGTAATTAGGATATTGATAATCTTCTTCTACATAACAAATCATTTTGATTGTTTGTTTTGTTTCAGCATATGTTTGTAAAAACTTATATGCGTAATCATCATACAATCTTTTGTTAAATGTAGTGATGAAGAATTTATCTTCGTCTGTCCAGATTAACTTTTCCATCTTCTCAAATCTTCTGTAATCATATCTTTTACCATACTCTCTAATGTATGTTTAGGTTTCCATAGTAGTTTATGTCTAGCTCTTGTACTATCACCAACAAGTAAATCTACTTCTGCTGGTCTAAAAAATTTAGGATTAGTTTTGATTATATGTTTACGAGTTGCCATATCTATTACTTCGTGTCCATTAAATTCATAAGCTAAATTCAATTCATCTAAACATCTTACTATAAAATCTTTTATTTGAATTGTCTTGCCTGTTGATATAACAAAATCTTCTGGCTCGTCTTGTTGTAGCATTAACCACATCGCTTCAACATAATCTTCAGCGTGACCCCAATCTCTATATGATTCTATATTACCAAGTTCTAATACTTTACCTGTTTGTGTATATTCTACTAAACCTTTTGTAATTTTTCTAGTGACAAATTCTTCACCTCTCATTGGACTTTCGTGGTTAAATAAAATACCACTACAAGCAAAGAGACCATAACTCTCTCTATAATTTTGTGTTAAGTAATGTGAATATGCTTTAGCAACTCCGTATGGACTACGAGGGTGAAATCTTGTTGTTTCTGTTTGTGGAGTTTCTTGTACCTTACCAAACATCTCTGATGTTGAAGCTTGATAGAATTTTATTTTAGGAAACTTATTTCTTATTACTTCTAATATGTTTAGTACACCTAGAGAGTTTGTTATAGTAGTGACTTGTGGTTGTTCAAATGATAAACCTACAAATGATTGTGCTGCCAGATTATAAAATTCATCTGGTTGTACTTTTTCAATAACTTTCTCTATATTATATGGCTCGCCTAAATCTATGTCAACAAACTCTATCTTGTCTGTTATACCTAGTTCATCTAAACGCCAATATCTCTTACCTGTATTACGCCTCTGAGCGCCGTATACCTTGTATCCTTTATCAAGTAGTAGTTTCGCTAGATAACCACCATCTTGTCCTGTCACACCTGTTATAATCGCTTTCTTCATTTAATCCTTGTCATATCACCTAGTTTATCTAAACTACTTATATCAGTTTCAAAAACACAATCAACTAAATCATATCCATATACTCTAGCATATAATAGTCTTTTGTTTCCAAACTTAATTAAATTTTGATTTACTATCAATGGCCATACCATACCATCTTTCTCAATTCTTTCTACAAGTTTTTCATAACCTAATGCGTCTATTACACTATGTCCATATGCTAAATCATTTACATTGACTGATTGTGTAGTATAACCTTTAATTGTTTTATTTGCTTTCAGAATTTTCATAACCAACTTTTGCTATATAATAACTATCAACAATATCTGTCACAGGATTATTTAATTTACCCATATCAAACATTTTTAGTAAATCTTGTTTTGTATGTTCTTTAAAAGTATCATACATTAATTGTTTATCTGCGTTCCCTTTACCTGACGCATACTTCTTAACAACACTTGGCACAACTGTATCATACAATATAGTGGGTGACATCTGTAATCTATATTTAAGTATACCGCAGTTCTCAGCAATTTGAAATACAGCTTGACCTTTTGAGCCAAACGAATAACCTTCAATAAAAACTTTTGCTGTATTTTTTTTATATTTGTGAATAATACCCAGAGCCCAAGTGGAAATGTTTGTAAATCTTTCAATGGAAGTTTTGTAATCTTTAATTTCATAACCAAATATATTTTTACCAAATTTACCAATGTGTTTCTTCTTACTTGTCAAAAAGTGAAAAGTACACTTATTAAAATCAAAGTCTTTATCTACTACACAAATAGCAGGACTATTTAAACTATAATCAATTCCAATTATCGTCTTCGGATTCGTTTGTCCAGATTGCGTCTTCTCCATCGTCATTTGGCACTTCCTCTACTTCATGTCCACAAAATGGACAAGTCAATGGCTCAAGGTCTTGTACCTCAATGTCCCATTGTATAGAGTATTTAGTTTCGCAGCTAGAACAGGTCTTTTGTATTGTTTCAATCATTATAATTTAAATTTCTTAAACTGGTCTTTTTTTACATCTTGGTTGATACCACCAATAACATATGATTCAATCTCTGTTTCTTGTGGTGCATTTTGTGAGCTTCTACTATTTAACCAATGGTCTGTCCATGGTAATGGATTAGTCTTTTGGTCATAAGTAGGTTTTAAACCAATTGCTTTCATTCTTCTATTAGCTGTGTATTCTACGAATTGATGTAATAACTTTTCTGATAGTCCTATCATAGAACCTTGAGAAAATAGATAAGTTGCCCATCTTTTTTCTTCATTAACAGCGTCATCATACATTGTATAAACTTCTTTTTCAGTATCTTTAATTACTTTGTCCATTACTTTATCTTTTTCAATATCTCTATAATTGTTTATAATTCTTTGAGATACCGCCAAGTGTTGACTTTCATCTCTGGCAATGAAAGATATAATCTTTGCTGAACCTTCTAATAGTTTTAATTCACCAAAAGCAAAACTACAAGCAAATGATACATAAAATCTTAAACCCTCTAATATATTTACAGTCACTAAAGCTTTCCATAACTTTTTCTTTAATTCATACTCGTCAACTTTAGTTCTATCTAAATGCCATCTGTGACCTATCGCAATTAAATCATCATAATTTTTTGTGACTGATTGTGCTCTCTTTTCTATCTTCTCGTCTTTGAGAATAGTATCAAATACATCACTTGGATTAGAATATAAGTTCTTAATGATGTATGTATAAGACCTACTATGGATTGTTTCCATAAAGTCCCAAGTCACTATACAACCCTCTAATTCTGGTAATGATACAAATGGTAAGAATGCCAAACATGGACCACGACCTTGTACACTATCTAACATAGTTTGATATTTTAAATTAGATGTAAAGATTGATTTCTGTTCTGGTCTTAATTCTTGGTAATCGTTTCTATCTTTTTGTAAAGACACTTCTTCAGGTCTCCAAAAGAAACCAAGTTGTTGTTGAGTTAGTTTATCAAAGATAGGATACTTCATTGAATCATATCTTTGTACAGCCAAGTCCTCTCCAAAGAACATTGGTTGCTTTAAAAAACTGACATCTTTACTTTTGTTGAATACTAATCTAGCCATAGCGTTTTATTTATATTTCCTTAGATTGTACAAGAATCACAGTTCTCTGGATCCTCATCTTCGTTGCCCGGTCCTTCTGGTACATTATCTGTGAAACCTATTGGGTGTGCAGGCTCGTCAATATCTTTTTTACTATCATATGTATTTTGATAATAAGATGTTTTCCAACCTAATCTATATGTCGTTAATAAATCTTGTGCCATTTGTGATAATGGTACTTGGTTGTCTTCAAAGTGTTCAGGATTGTATGACCAATTACCACTTATGGCTTGATCAAAATACTTCTGCATAACTGATACTATATTGATATAACCCTCATTAGATTTCATATCCCATAACAGAGTGTAATTATTTTTTAGTTTCTTATAATCTGGTACCACTTGTTTCAATGGACCTTTTTTACTTTTCTTAACACTTAAATAATCTCTAGGTGGCTCAATGCCGTTAGTAGCATTTGATACCACACTAGAGGATTCAGATGGCATTTGGGCAGAGAGTGTGCTATGTCTTAACCCAGTTGCCTTGATTTCTTTCCGTAGCCATTCCCAATCATAAGTTAGATTTCTGGTCACAACCTCATCAACTTCTTTCTTGTATGTGTCTATTGGTAAGATACCTTCTGAATATTTTGTTCTATCAAAGTATTCACACTTGCCTTTTTCTTTAGCCAAAGTATTACTTGCCTTTAATAGATAATATTGAAATGCTTCTGTTAGTTTATCAACTTGTCGCCAACCCATCTTTTGTTCATATGAATAACCTTTTTTCGCAAGATAGTGAGCAAGACCTATATAACCTATACCTAAACTTCTTCTTGCCTTTGTTGATATTTCCGCAGCTCTTACTGGATACTTTTGATGATCTATTATTTCATCTAGTCCTCTTACGGCAAGTTCGCATAGTTCTTCTAGTTCATCTCTTTTATCCACTGTACCTACATTGATAGCAGATAGAATACATAAAGCAATCTCGCCTTCTCCGTCAATGTGTTGAATAGGATCTGTTGGTAAAGTTATCTCTTGGCATAAATTTGACATTCTAATTATATCTTTAAATGATGAGTGAGTATTACAGTGATCTATATTCATAATATAAATTCTACCTGTTTCTGCTCTTTCTTTTAGTATATCAAAAAATAATTGTTGTGCACCTATTTTCTTTTTCTTAATACTTAATTTTCTTTCAGCTTTTAAATACAACTCGTCAAACTCTGGTGTACCCCAAGCTTCATATAGCTCTGGTACTTCATGTGGTGAGAATAAAGTTATTTCTTCTTCATTAATAAATCTTTCATAAAATAGTTTTGATAATTGTATTGAGTAATCTAATTTTCTAACTCTATTATCTTCACTACCTTTATTATTCTTTAATACAATAATGTCTTCTATCTCTTGGTGCCAAATAGGGAAGTGAACAGTAGCCGAACCGCCCCTAACTCCATTTTGAGTGCAGCACTTAACTGTTGCCTCAAATTTTTTAAGGAAGGGAATAACGCCTGTGTGCT
>Ga0222719_10003124_pt1 | contig 14829 bp, 14 predicted proteins | sample C33_34DmetaG_FD_165039 | JGI IMG/M metagenome (GOLD analysis project Ga0222719, IMG submission 165039) | Estuarine water microbial communities from San Francisco Bay, California, United States - C33_34D | ecosystem: Environmental > Aquatic > Marine > Unclassified | place: USA: California...
ATCATAGATCAGGTTTGTACCCTCTTCCACTACCAAGTGGAATTGGATTAGAAGCTTCTGGTAAAATCGATGAGGTTGGGTCTAATGTAAAAGAATTTAATAAAGGTGATAATATTGCATATGCTGCAATGCCAATAGGTTCATATGCACAACAAAGAATTATTCCTTCTAAAATAGCAATAAAGGTTCCTGATGGAATTTCCTTTCAGCAAGCAGCTACCTTAATTACAAAAGGTTTAACTGTTAATTATTTAATTACTAAAACATATAAACTTAAAGCAGGTGAAACAGTTCTGTTTCATGCTGCAGCGGGTGGCGTTGGACAAATTTTTGCGCAGTGGGCTAATAGTATTGGAGCAAAAGTAATAGGAACTGTTGGTTCAGATGAAAAAATTAAAATTGCCGAAGAAAATGGTTATGAACATGTCATCAACTATACAAAAGAAGATTTTACTAAAAAAGTAATGGAGATTACTAATAACGAAGGAGTGCCTGCTATATTTGATGGAGTTGGAAAAAATACATTTAAAGGATCGTTAGCTTGTCTAAAAACAAGAGGAATGATGATAAGTTTTGGTAATGCCTCTGGGCCTTTAGACCCAGTAAATGTTCCTAAAGATATTCAGCCAAAAGGTCTTTACTTAACTAGGCCATCTATTGCTCAATATTTTACAAACAGAAAAGAACTTCAAACCGGTGCGGATGAAGTTTTTGAAAAAGTAAAATTTGGAAAAATAAAGATAAAGATTTCTAAAGAATATAAATTAGTTGAAGCCAAAAAAGCGCATGAAGATTTGGAAGCAAGAAAATTAACAGGGCCTGCTATTTTAATTCCTTAATGGAAAATAAAATTATATCTCCTTGTATTAGTATTTGTAGAACTGATCCAGTTACGGGTTATTGTTATGGTTGTACAAGAACTAATAATGAAAAAAGATTATGGAAAGATGAAAATACCAAAGATCAATGGAAGCAAGATAATTTAAAAGAAATTTTGATAAGAATGCAAGGTTAGCAGTTAAAAACTTTTAAGGAGTCATATGATCATAAAAAAAATAAAGGAATTTCTTTATTTAAAAAAAATCTTTTAGAAAATAAATAAAACTACAAATCTTTTTTCATCGAGTCCATATCGCTTAAGTGATACTTTAATGCTTGGTTTGATAGTCTTATTTCTTGCAAAAATAAAAATATTGAAATGATCATACAAATACAGCAGGCCGCAAAAATTAATCTAGCGAGCTGAAAGTATCCCATGTAAAGCATAAGGACCGTTGTCATATTGAATAGAAAACCAAAAGCTGCAAAACCCATTGTATATTTAAGCAAGTTAGTTCTATTGTTAAGAACGTGTAATTGATTTTCCCACTCTGGTGGAGTTCTTTTATCAAAAGTTAGTTGATCATGAAGTTTTCTAATTAATCCACTAAGTGTATGAAATCTATTGCTATACATAGTCATCATTAAAGGGATAGCTGGAAACATTAGCGCTGCAACTGTGTAATCTATATCCATATCGAATCAAATTGATTATGAGGTTAGTGTTTGATATTTACAAGAAGTATTTCATGCATCATTTAAAAATATTCATAGAGTTAACAAGACTAAATAAACCAATAGGTTTCATGCTTTTATTCTGGCCTTGTACATGGGGACTAGCATATGCATATAGCACTAATAACAACTTGGGTTTATTAATGTATTACTTGGTTTTATTTTTTTTTGGTTCAGTATTTATGAGGAGCGCTGGATGCATCTTTAACGATATTGTTGATAAAGATTTTGATATTAAAGTTAAAAGAACAAAAACTCGCCCTATTGCTTCTGGCAGGATAACTGTAAAACATTCGCTGACTTATGTTTTAATTCTTTGTCTAATTTCATTTTTAATTTTAATTCAGTTAAACCTATTTACAATCATTCTTGGTATGAGCTCAATGTTTTTAGCATTTGCTTATCCTTTCATGAAAAGAATTACTTATTGGCCTCAATTATTTCTGGGTATTACTTTTAATTGGGGAATAATAATGGGATGGGCTGCAATGAACAATAATGTATCTCCTGAAATTATACTTTTATATTTGTCGGCCATATTTTGGACATTGGGTTATGACACCATTTATGGGGCGCAAGATATGTCAGATGATGAAATAATTGGATTAAAATCAACATCAATAAAATTTAAAAAAAATATTAAATTATTTGTAATATTTTCTTATTTAGTGTCTACAGTTTTAATTCTTTATCTGTTTCGTAACTTAATTGGAGGAAATATTTTTACTTTCTTTTTATCTATGTTCATTTTAACTCTAATTTATCAATCAATAGCGTTTAAAAATAATGAGTCTAATAATTATCTTAAACTTTTTAAATTTAACAATTTTTCAGGATTGCTATTGTTTTTGGGAATCTACTCAATAAATTTATAATAATGAAATTTGAAGAACTTAAAGCTATATTAAAAAGACTATACAAAGAATACGTTAAAAAACATTTAAAGAGAATTTTAATAGCTTTAGTTTTATCTATTATTGTTGCAGGAAGTACTTCTGGTATAGCTTGGTTATTAGATCCTGCTGTTAAAAAGATATTTATTGAGCAAAATAAAGTTTTTACTTGGTCAATTCCATTTTTGATTATTATTGCTTTTTCAAGCAAAGGACTTTCTTTGTATTTAGCAAGAATAAATATTATTAGAGTTGGAGAAGAAGTAGCTGGAGAACTACAAAAAAAAATTGCAGATAATATTTTAACGTCTGATATCCAAACGTTAGACAACAGACATTCTGGTAAATATATTTCAAATGTGATGTTTGATACTCACCATGTACAAAATCTTGTAAGCACAGGTGTTTTAAACTTAATGAAAGATAGTTTTTCAGTTATAGCATTAGTTTCGCTAATGTTTTATCAAAATTGGAAATTAGCTTTGTTTGCTATTCTTATGATGCCATTAGCTGGTGGACTCGCAAAATCTTTAGGCAAAAGAATTGGGAAAGCTACATCTAAAGCTGGGATATCTTCAGGCAATTTAGCCTCTTTTTTGACAGAAATATTTAAAGGTTCAAAAATGATTAGAATCTACCAAAAAGAAAATGAGGAAAATAAAAAAGCTAACGAGGTAATAGATGATCTGGTAGAAAAAAATATAAAAATAGGAAGTGTTATGATTAGAGCTACTCCAATAATGGAAGCACTAACAGGTTTTATGATAGCTGGTTTTATAGTTTTTTCAGGAAAACTAATTGCAGCTGGAGAATTGGGGGTAAATAATTTCTTTTCTTTTTTAGCAGCTATGATGCTTGCGTATCAACCTATTAGATCCCTAGCTACAATTAATATGGCTGCATACCAAGGAGCTTCGGCTTTCAAAAGAGTGAGTAGTATTATTGATAAAGAAATAAAAATTAAAGAAATACCAAATGCTCCTAAATTAGTTTTGTTAAATTCAGATATTAAGTTTGATAAAGTTGAATTTAAATATGACTCAACAGATGAAAAAGCCATTAATGAATTAAGTATTGATATCAAAGGAAATACCATGACAGCATTTGTAGGTCATAGCGGTGCTGGTAAAAGTACTATTATTAATTTACTTCCAAGATTTTATGATCCGCAAAAAGGAACAATAAAAATTGATAATCAAGATATTAGTCTAGTTTCTTTAAGCTCTCTTAGAAAAAACTTATCCTTAGTGAGTCAAGATGTTATTCTTTTTGATGATACTGTGAAAAATAATATAGCCTATGCCAAACCTGACTCTTCTGAAAAAGAAATAATCGAAGCTTGTAAATTTGCTGCGTCTGATGAGTTTATTACAAAACTACCCCAAGGTTATGATACTATGATTGGAGAAAACGGAGTAAGACTTTCAGGGGGTCAAAAACAAAGAATTTCAATAGCGAGAGCTATTTTAAAAAAATCTCCGATTATTCTATTAGATGAAGCAACTTCTTCATTAGACTCCGAGTCGGAGGAGATAGTCCAAAACGCTATTAATAATTTAACTAAAAACAGAACAACTCTAGTTATCGCACATAGACTTTCAACTATTCATAATGCAAATAAAATTTTTGTAATGAGACAAGGTAGAATAGTAAATTCAGGTAATCATGATTTTTTAATAAGTAATTGTGAGGAGTATAAATCACTTTATAAAAAACAATTAAAATAAGATGATTTTTGTTTATAAAGTCCTCACTTACCTTATCTATCCATTTTTATTTATATTAATACATTACAGAAAGATTGTAAAAAAAGAGGATCCAATCAGATTTAAAGAAAAGATTTTTCCTTCTCATTTTAAAGTTGAAGATAAAAAAAATTTAAAATTAATTTGGTTTCATGCCGCTAGCATAGGTGAGTTTAAAAGTATAATTCCTATAATAAATCAATTAAACCTTTCTAAAAAAAACTTACTGTTTTTAATTACGACAAGTACATTAAGTTCTGGAAATCTGGCTGAAATAGAATTAAAAAAAATTGAGAATGCTATGCATAGATATTTTCCTTTTGATGTTGCTTTCATAGTTGATAAATTTTTACTTTCATGGAAACCTGATAAGATTTTTCTAGTTGACTCTGAGATATGGCCAAATTTAATTTTAAAGGCAAAAAAATATAATATTCCAATAGCTCTTATTAATGCTCGATTGACTGCAAAATCATTTAAAAAGTGGATGATGTTTCCTAATATTTCGAAAAAAATATTTAATATATTCAGCTTATTTTTATGTTCAAATAATCAAACTAAAAGATATTTAGAAAAATTAGAACTTAAAAATATTTATTTTAAAGGTAATATAAAATTAACTGATGTCGTTGACGAAAAAAAAATTATAAATTTTAATGAAAACGTGTTGCAAAAAAAGAGATTTTGGTTTGCGGCAAGCACACACGAGGAAGAAGATATTTTTTGCCTCAAAACACATCTAAAGTTAAAAGAAACGTATAAAGATTTCATCACTATTATAGCCCCCAGACATATAGAAAGATCAAAAAAAATTAAATTACTATCAGAAAAATTAAACCTTAATTCACAAATAATTAATAAAAATGAGAATATTTTAGAAAATAAAGAAATCATAATTATTAATTACTTTGGTGCTTTAAAAAATTATTTCAAATTCACAAAAAGTGTATTTATTGGTAAATCAATAATTAAAAGATTAAAATATGATGGAGGACAAAATCCAATAGAGGCTGCAAAATTAGGATGTAAAATTTATCACGGTCCGTACGTTTGTAATTTCGAAGATATATATAAAATTTTAGGGCAGAATAATATTTCAAAAAAAGTAGAATCACATGAAGAATTAAGTAAAAATTTAATCGAAGATTTAAAAAACCCGCAAAAACATAAAAATGATAATAGCATTATAATTAATAAATTAGGACAAAAAACTTTAAAAGAAACGATGGAAATTGTTGAGGCTTTTTTAAATAATGAAATTATATAAACCAAAATTTTGGGATAATAAAATTGGTTTTCTTTCAATTATATTATTTCCGTTGTCTTTAATTTTTATTTTTGTAACACACTTAAATAGAAAAATTTCCAAAAGAAAAGTTTTTAAATTACCAATAATTTGTGTAGGCAATATTTATTTAGGTGGAACCGGAAAAACTCCTACTTCAATTTTTTTAGCTAGGGAACTATCTAAACTTGGTAAAAAAGCCGTAATTCTAAGAAAATATTATAAAAATCATGCTGATGAATATAAGCTTATTAAAAATAGTTTCAAAAATCTAATAATAAATAAAAATAGAGCCGATGGTATAAATGATGCAGAAAAAAATGGATTTGATTTTGTGATTCTCGATGATGGTTTACAAGATCATAGAATAAACAAAAATATAAAGATAGTTTGTTTTAATAGTAATCAACTTATTGGAAATGGATTAGTTTTACCTGCTGGTCCACTAAGGGAAAGACTCTCAATTTTGAGAAGTGCTGAGATAGTGATTATAAATGGAAAAAAAAATAATATTTTTGAAAAAAAAATCTTAAATATTAATAAAAAATTAGAAATATTTTATTCATTCTATAAACCAATTAATTTAGACCAATTTAAAAATAAAAAATTATTAGCTATTGCCGGAATTGGAAATCCATATAATTTTTTTAAGATAATTGAAGAAAATAATTTATGTATTAGCAAAAAATTAATCTTTCCTGACCATTACCAATTTTCTCAAATTGAGGTGGAAAATATAATAAAAGATGCAGAACTTAATAACTATGAAATTATAATGACTGAAAAAGATTATTTTAAGATAAATAATTATAAACTAAAAAAAATAAATTATCTAAAAGTTTCACTTGAAATTCCTGAAAAAAAAAGACTTTTAGATAAAATTAATTCATTCAATGATTAAAATAATTAATTATCTTTTTCAATCTCTGCTGATTTATTCATTTTTTATTTTAGGACGTATTTTAGGGTTAAAAATTAGTAGAAAATTATTTTCATTTTTGTTTATTTTAATTGGACCAATTTTTAAATCTAAAAAAATAGTTGAAAAAAATATGATTATTTTTTTAAAAAAATCACCATTAAAAAATAAAAACGAAATTATAAATAATATGTGGAAAAATTACGGAAAAACTTTTATCGAATATATTTTTTTAAATTATTTTAGAAAACAAAAGTCTCATATTTTTATTAAGGGAGAAGAAAATTTATTTCAAATAAAAAAACAAAATAAACCAGTGATTTTTATTTCTGGCCATTTTGCAAATTTTGAATTAATGTCCATGGAGATAACAAAAAAGAATATTGATTTAGCTACTATATACAGACCTCTTAATAATTTTTTTTTAAACCCATTAATGGAGTTCATTAGAAGAAGATATGTTTGTCCTAATCAGATTAAAAAAGGAATCAATGGAGTTAGAGATACTGTAAAATTTATAAAAAAAAAATATAGTATAGCTTTAATGATTGATCAGAGAGTAAGTGAAGGTGAAAAAATAGATTTTTTTGGCAATCTAGCCCTAACTACTACATTGCCGGCTCAACTTTCATATAAATTTGGTCTAGATATAATCCCAGTTTACATAGAAAGAGAAGATAACGACAATTTTACAATAGAGTTTCAAAAAAGAATTAGCTCAAAAGACTTTAAGAATAAATTAGAACTTACCTTGAAATTGAATAAAATATTAGAAGAAATGATTAAAAAAAATCCTGGTCAGTGGATATGGACTCACAATAGATGGAAGTAAAAAAATTATTTTTTTTGTGTTTTATATCTTTTATTAGCTTCAACAGGTGAAAAGTAAGCCTCTTGCAAATCCACGTTCCAATAGTTTAAATTTTGCAGTTTAATTTCTTTACCTGATATTGCGCACAAAACATGGTCTCCTTCTTCAACTATCTCAAAATAGTTGTGCTTAAAAATAAGTTTAGCTTTTTTTTTTACCATCTATAAATTATACAATATAAAAGTTATCATGAATATTGCATTAATTGGAAGCGGAGGTAGAGAGCATGCTCTGTGCCAAAAAATATATGAATCAAAATCAGTAAATAAAATAATTTGTCTTCCTGGTAATGCTGGTACATCAAAAATAGCTACAAATATTGATGTAGATATTTTAAATTTTAAAAAAGTCCTTAAATTAATTAAATTCAACAAAATTGATCTGGTAATTGTAGGCCCAGAAGAACCTTTGGTAAAAGGTATTGTTGATTTTCTTAAAAAAAATAAAATACAAGTCTTTGGGCCGAATAAATATGCTTCTCAACTTGAGGGGTCAAAAGCTTTTATGAAAAAGATCTGTTCAAATTACAATATACCAACAGCTAAATTTAAAATTTGTGAACACAAAAAACAAGTTCAAAATTTTTTGAATAATTGTAAACTTCCAATAGTTGTCAAAGCTGATGGTCTAGCTGCTGGAAAAGGTGTTACTATTTGTAAAACAAATGCTCATATTAATAGAGTAACAAAAGAAATTTTTAAAGGAAAATTTAAATCTTCTAAAAAGGTAGTTTTGGAAGAATTTTTAGAGGGTGAGGAAGTTAGTTATTTTATAATTGTTGATAATAATACTTTTAAATTTTTTGGTACAGCCCAAGATCATAAACGTGCTTACGAGAATGATAAAGGTCCAAACACCGGTGGTATGGGCGCTTACTCTCCAGCTCCTATTGTTTCTAAAGAATTAGAAAAAAAAATTATATTGAAGATATTAAAACCAACATTAAACGCGTTAAAAGAAAAAGGTAAACCTTACAATGGTTTTTTATACGCAGGCTTAATGATAAAAAAAAATGAACCTTATCTAATAGAATACAATATCAGAATGGGTGATCCTGAGTGTCAAGTAATATTGCCAAGGCTAAAAACTAATATTGTCAAAATATTTAAATACGCAACCTCAAATAATTTGAAAAAAATAAAAATAAATTGGAAAAAAGAAAAATGTATGACTATTGTGCTTTGCTCAAAAGGTTACCCAGGAAAATACAAAAAAAACTTAAGATTAAATAATATAAATAATATTAAATTATTAAAAAAAGATTTTATCTACCACGCAGGTACAAAAATTTTAGATAATGTAATTAATTCAAATGGTGGAAGAATATTAAACATATCCTCAATAGGAAATAATTTTTTGAAAATTAGAAAAAGAATAATTTTAATCATTAAGAAGTTAAATTTTAAAGGAACTTTTTTTAGAAAAGATATAGGCTTGAAAGTGATCAACAATAATGAGAATTATTAGTGGAATATTAAAAGGAAGACTTATTTCCTTTTTAAAAAACTCTAATACAAGGCCACTTAAAGATAGTGTGAGAGAAAATATCTTTAATATTATTTTACACTCAAATATTATCAAAACTAAAATAAAGAATTCCAATATTCTAGATTTGTACTCTGGTGTAGGATCATTTGGAATTGAGTGTATTTCAAGAGGTGCAAATAAAGTAGTGTTTATTGAACAAGATAAAGAAGCTGCTAATATATTAATTGATAATATAAATAAATTATCGATAAATGATAAAGCATTAATTCATATAAGCAAAATTGAGAAATTTTTGAACAGAAATATCGATGAAAAATTTCATCTTTTTTTTTTGGATCCTCCTTTTTTAGATTTTGAGTTCATAAAAATACTTCAATTAATAAAAAAAAAGAAAAATTTTAAAAAAGACCATTTAGTAATTATTCATAGAGAACGAAAATCTAAAGATAAATTTGAAAATCTTTTAGAAATAATTGAGATTAAAGAATACGGAAGATCAAAAATTATATTTGGTGAGCTTACTTAAGTAATTGCTTTGTGTAAATCTTAACTTGTTCAACAGCTGGTTGATCAAAAGGATTTATCCCTAATAATTTTCCAACAATTACTGTTTCTAAAATAAAAATAGAAAACAATTTACCAAGAACTTCTTCGTTAATCTTTTTTATTTCAAATTCTCTAAAAGGAATATTATTTTTTTTAAAAGATTTTATTAAAGCCTTTTTTTGAGCTTTTTTTACTGAACTTATTTTTTTTGTATTTAAAAAACTTTTAATACCACAGTTTTTATTAATTCTTATTACATCTTTTGACTTTTTATCAAAACTAAAAATGTTAAAAAATTTATCTTTTGGTCCATCAAGATATAGCTGGAGTAAACTGTGATGGTCCTTAGGAGCGTTAGAAATTACTGGCAAGAAACCCATATTTTTTTTTCCTAGGCTTTCTGCAATTAATTGCTGGCACCATTGCAAAAATTTTTCTAACTCTGGAAAATAATTTAAAAAAATTAAATTATTAAAATTTTTTTTATTCATAAAGTACGCAAGTTTAATTGTGTTGTTCTTAATTAAAACTTTATTTTTGCTTTTTAAACAGTCAAGAAGATTAGATCTTAATTTATAAATATTTATTCCCATAATATACGCTGGTATTATACCCACTTCGGACAAAACTGAATATCTTCCGCCTACATAGCTTTTATGTTCGATATAAAATAAATTTAAATTTTTTGATAATGAAAATAAAAGATTGTCTTTTTTTTCTGAAATTAAAATTAGATTTTTTGAATTTTTTTTTAATATATTTAATGAAAAAACATTAGATAATGTTTCTACTGTGTTTCCTGACTTCGAAATTATAATAAAAAGAACCTTAGAAAATTTTTCTTTTTTTTTAAAATTAATAATTTTATTTTCATTAAGATCATCAAAAAAATATATTTTTTTTTTTATTTTTGTATGAAAAAAATTATAAATTGCTTGTGCACCAAGAATAGAACCACCCATTCCTATGATGGCAATAGTTTTAAATTTTGTAAACTTTTTTAATTCTTTTATTTTAAAATTGAATTTAAAATTCTTATCAAGAACATGTAGTGTATTCCCTTCATTTTTAATGTCATTTTTTATTTTAAGAATTATTTTATCAAATTTTTTAGAGTAGTTCTGCATTGAGCTAGATCTTTTAACCGCAATATTATCTTTTAAATAAAAATTTTTATTTATCACTTTCTAATTCTATTTAAAATTGACTGTTCAGTAGAAGAAGGTTTGGTTTTTGAATTACTTCTATTTTCTGGTGCTTTAAGAATTTTTTTTATTTTTTCTTCCTCATTTTCCACGTCTTTTGATATTGACCCTGGTTCAGGAATATTTTCAAAATCAGGTGGTAAAATAAGAGGGTTTCTTTTTTTTACTAAAAATTCATCTGTTGTTATAACTTTTTCATTTCTTAAAACTTTTCCAGCATCTTTTAAAGTTCCACAGGAAACTAAAAGAAAAAAAACAATTAATAAAAAATTAATTTTTATCATAATCTAATTCTTTATAAAAAAACTTCTTAATATAAAAGTTATTATTGCTACTGTAATGAATATATCCGCTACGTTAAAGGTAAACCAGTGAAAGTTGTTGTAATGTAAGTCAATAAAATCTGGTACTGCTTTATAGAATATCCTATCGTAAAAGTTGCCTAGCCCCCCTCCAATTACAATTGAATAAATCAGCTTATCTAATCTTTCAGATATATATAAAGTATACCCTAAAAATAAAACTACCAGCCCAATTAAAAGTGTAACTAAATTATAAATCAAAGCCGACTCTGTGCTTAAAAACCCAAAGCCTATTCCAGTATTCCAAATTAAATCAAAATTAATATAACTATTAATGAAATAAGTTCTATCACTGAAATTATTGATTATTTCTGATTTTGAATATCTATCTATAAAAAATACAATCGCAGAAATTAAAAAAAAATAGAAATTGTCAAATTTTTGTAGATTGTTCCTTTTTTTTAAAAAATTATTCCAAATACCCATTTTTATTGTCAAATTGGACACTCATCTCTACTACATTTTTCTTCTAAAATTTTCCAACATCTAGTACATTTTTTTCCATTTGCTTTTTTAACCTCAATTTTTACTCCATCTTTCTCAGATAGTACTTTTTCTGCTTTTGATGTAATTAGATATTCTGCTAAATCTAAATCTCGTAATAAATCAAATTTATCTTTATTTAAAAATAATTTTATTTCTGCCTCTAAACTTGACCCAATCTCCTTGCTGGACCTCTTTTCCTCTATGGCTATGTTAGCCTCTTGTTTAATTTTAAACAATTGTTCCCACTTATCACTTAATTTTTTATTTTCCCATTTTTTTGGAACTTTTAAAAAATAATATTCATGTATGCTTGAGCCATCTTTATTTATAAGATTAAATATTTCCTCTGTGGTAAAAACTAATATTGGTGCGAACCACTTTAGTAGGCACTCTAATAATATATTAAGTAATTTAACACAATTTTTTCTTTTCTGTGATTTAATACTATCACAGTAAAGGACGTCTTTTTTAATATCAAAATAAAATGACGAAAGATCTAATGTGCAAAAGTTTAATAACTCTTTATATAATTTATGAAAATTATAATTTTTTAAATTATCTATTACAGATTTGCTTATGCAGTAAAGTTTATGTAGAATATATTGTTCAAGCTCATCATAGTCTTTTGGATCCAGCTTTTCAAAGTTTTGTTGCTCGAATTTATCTTGTAAGTTACCAAGCATAAACCTGAAGGTGTTCCTGATTTTTCTATAAGACTCAGCGTGTTGTGTTAAAATATTTTTATCGATTCTGAGATCCTCAGAATAGTCAGAAGATGCAACCCATACTCTTAAAATATCTGCACCATAATTTTTTAAAATATCTTCAGGGGAAATTACATTTCCCAGAGATTTAGACATCTTCATGCCCTTGCCGTCTACAACAAAACCATGGGAAAGAATGCTTTCAAAAGGTGCTCTTCCTCTAGTTCCACAAGACTCCAATAGTGAAGAGTGAAACCATCCTCTATGTTGGTCAGATCCTTCTAAATACATGTCTGCTGGCCATTTTAAATCTTTTCTTTTTTCTAAAACAAAACTATGTGTTGACCCGCTATCAAACCATACCTCAACAATATCATTAAGTTTATCATATTCATTTGGATTATATTCATCTCCTAGAAAAACTTTTGGATCATCCGTGAACCAACAATCTGAGCCTTGCTCTTCATAAATTTTAGCTACTCTATCTATTACTTTTTGATCTTTTAGGGGCTCTTTGGTTTTTTTATTTATAAATATAGGCAATGGAACACCCCAAACTCTTTGTCTTGAAACACACCAGTCAGGTCTCCCTTCAACCATAGATAACAAGCGATCTTTGCCTTTCTTGGGATAAAAAACTGTATCATTAATTGCTTTAATAGCTTTTTTTCTTAGATCATTTTTTTGCATAGAAATGAACCACTGTGGAGTAGCTCTGTAAATCAAGGGTGCCTTAGATCTCCATGAATGAGGGTAACTGTGATTAAGTTTATCATTCTTAAGTAATTTATTTTGTTCTTTTAATTTTTCTATAACTATTGGATCTGCCTTAAAAATATGGGTGTTTGTAAAGTAAGGTATTTCTTTTGTATAGAGACCGGCGTTATCGACAGTATAAAGAGAAGGTATATTATTTTTTAAACATAAGTTAAAATCATCTGGGCCATGACTTGGGGCACAATGAACTATCCCAGTTCCTTGGTCAAGATTCACAAACTGAGCATCTAACAATGGAACATTATAATCAAACCCTAAGTTAGAAAATGGATGACTGCAAATAGTTCCTTTAAATTCTGATCCTTTAAAAGTCTTTAATTCTTTAAAATTTTTTATTTCGCACTGATTAGTAATTTCATTGATCAAATTTTTTGCTACTACAATTTTTTTCTCTTTAAAATTTTTAAGTTCATTAATTTCTAAGATTGAGTAGTCAATATTGCTATTAAAGGCCAATGCTTTATTAGCAGGGATGGTCCATGGCGTAGTTGTCCAAATAATAATGCTCGTATCCTTTAGGAATTCTTTGTTGGTCTCCTTTACTTTAAAGGCTACATAGATTGTGTTTGATGTATGATCCATATACTCGACTTCAGCATCAGCTAAAGCAGTTTTTTCAACTGTAGACCAAAGTACAGGTTTAAAACCTTGATATAAACTTCCATCTAAAAGAAATTTGCCGAGCTCTCTTACAATTTGAGCTTCAGCATCATTGCTCATTGTAGAGTAATAATTATCGAAATCACCCACAACTCCTAACCGCTTGAATTCTTTTATATGGACATCAATCCAGCTCTTTGCAAATTCTCTACATTCTTTTCTGAAATCTTTTATGGGAACTTCATCTTTATTTTTTTTTCTTTTTTTATATTGCTCTTCAATTTTCCACTCTATGGGCAATCCATGGCAGTCCCACCCTGGAACATAAACCGAATCTTTTCCACTCATTTGATGAAAGCGGGTTATCACATCTTTTAAAATTTTATTAAGGGCAGTACCCATATGAATATGACCATTTGCATAGGGCGGTCCATCATGTAATACAAATTTTTCTTTGCCCTTTGAATTTTTTCTAAGTTTTTCAAATAATTTATTACTTTCCCACTTTTTAAGAATTTCCGGTTCTTTAGTTGGAAGGTTGGCCTTCATTGAAAAAGCTGTTTTTGGTAGCTGAAGTGTGTCTTTAGACATAATTTTTTTTTGCTAACTTTATATCAAGTTTTATTTGTTTTTTTAAATATTCTAAATTTTTAAATTTTTTTTCTGGTCTAATAAACTTTTCAAAACTTACATTAATTACTTTATTATATAAATTTTTCCTAAACCCAAAGATATTTGTTTCTAATAGTAAACTTTGTCCTTTAAATGTAGGTCTATAACCTATATTTGCTATTCCATTCTTATTAAAATTTTTGTTACTTACTTTAACAGTGTAAACACCCAGTCTAGGTATAACATAATTATCAAGTTTTAAATTACATGTTGGAAAGCCTATTTTTCTTCCCCTTTTTTGTCCTTTGATTACTTTTCCTTCCACGCTCCAAACGCGATTTAATAATTTATTTATTTCCTCTATTTTTCCAGCTCTTATTTTTTTTCTTATTATTGTTGAAGAAATTATTTTATTATTTTTTTTATAAGGCTTTGTAATAACTCTTTTATAATCAAATAATTTTTCAAATTTTTTTAAAGTTTTAATGTTACCCCGTCTTTTGTGTCCAAATTTAAAATTTCTACTAACATATAAGTATTTGCACTTAATTTTTTTATAAATTATTTTTTTTATAAAATCTTCAGCTGTTAAAGAAGAAAAATATTTATTGAATTTAATTACAATTAAAAAATTAAGCTTAAGTTTTTTTAAAAGGTTTTTTTTTTTCTCTAAAGAATTTATCCTATGATTTTTTAATTTTTTGTTAAAGAACATTACGGGAATAGGTTCAAAAGTCATTACGCCAAAAGGCAAGTTTAATTTTTTGGCTTTTACTTTTGCT
>Ga0222719_10003127_pt1 | contig 14820 bp, 23 predicted proteins | sample C33_34DmetaG_FD_165039 | JGI IMG/M metagenome (GOLD analysis project Ga0222719, IMG submission 165039) | Estuarine water microbial communities from San Francisco Bay, California, United States - C33_34D | ecosystem: Environmental > Aquatic > Marine > Unclassified | place: USA: California...
AGTTTCTTAATGTCAAGATTTACACTCCCCTCCACAGTCATATCTGCATCACCATCTACAAATACCTTTACGTTCCCTTTGACACGAAGATTATCATCCGCTGTTGTAATTCTATAACTATTATTACTACTATACTGTACAGTATCACCATTAGGATGCATTTCTATAAATGTTCCTGATTTGTGGTAAATACGAATTCTTTCCCAATTGGGCGTATCATCCACTTCAATGGTATGTCCAGATGTAGTTTCAATAACCTTATTGTTTGGGTATATGGTTTTATATTGTGAAGGGGGATTGTTGATTTTATCATCAACATAATCTGTGATAGTATTTTCACCACGAGCCAGTTTATTTGTATCTGGCTCATTCGTATACCTTGGAAACTCTCCATCTGGATCATTGAAACCTAGATTTCCATCTCCTCCAGGCTCAGGAATACCATGCCACGACCCACACACCATTGGTTGTTGTGCATCTTCCCCATCAAGGAAGAAACCCCATACCCAGCTACCCTGTACTAGACCTGAAGGTGAATATCCTATACCGCTTGTGCTAGCACTTGTAGTAGGCATTGAAACAATAGCCCAATGCAATTCTTCTGTTGGTAATATTTCCTTAATTTCTGTATGAAGGGATACCATTCTCACTCTAACACGAGACAAACTAAGTGGATCATTTACATCCTCAACAACTCCCATGAACCATACATATTTTTTATAACCTAGATATTCTTTTTCCATTATTCAGATGCCTCAATTGGTTCAGGTAGTCCAGATTTCAAACATGTCAGTCTCATAACATACTGCTCAGATGTCATTGTGTGTTCTACTTCTGAAACCAAATATTTTCCACTAATATACTTGTCATACTCGGGATTGTTTAAAGCACTTTGGTCTGGAGGATAAAAATTAATCATATCCCCAACAGCGACACGCGTTGTACCTGATAACAATATGTTTACAATAGTCCCTTTAAGTAGAGCTTTAGATGCATTTCTTTCTAACATATAATCATTATAATTCTCAGGGAAAAAATCTTGTTTGTTTTTAGCATATGCATTTTCATTTCTTCCTAGGTCTGCTGTATAGGAAAATGTTTCTGCTATATCTGTACTATTGTAATTAAGAAAATCATTTGTTTGAGGAAGCGTTTTGTCAATTAATAATATTCTTTTCTGATCCTCTTCATCAGTTATGATATATTCTTTCTTAACTATCTTCTTCAAGATGGGATCAAATGAAATAATATTTGCTCTATAGGCACCATCATATAACATTGTTGAACTATCATTTCTTTGAACAACACTATAACTAAGAGCACTGTCAGTATAAAGTCCAGTCTTGGCATTAGTATCATCAAAATTTAATATAGAATAATATATGCTCATTACTGGTTTTTGCTCTATCAATGTTCCTAATGAACGAAAATTGAATCCTCTTGTACTTTCATAAAATTTATATGTGTGACCATTTTTGATAGTGCTGTTAGCTCTTTTCACACAGACATCAAGAGCTTCGCTAATTGATAATGCAGGAAAAACTAAATGATGCTTACTAGATGTTTCTTCAATCAAAAGCTCTTTTTCTGATGATAGCTCTAATTCAATATCAGCGGGTTTAAGAACAGATTCCACAATATTAGATATCGAGTCTTTAAATGATGTTTCAGGACCCATTTTAACAAATTGGTTATATTCTGCCGAACATATATTTAATGTATAGGATAAGGTTTTTTCACCAACAACATTAACATCACTTACACTAAAAATTTCAAATACTATTTTACGATTCTCTTCATCATCATTAGCGTTGCTAGGTGAACCTTCATATGGTATATTAAAAACAATCTCTACTGTTTCTTCAGACATAATAGGGACAGCTTCCAACAAGTTCAATGATTCTGTCATTGAAATTTTACCGTATAATATTTTTGAGTTTAAACTTTCGGTAAAACTAATGTCGTTAAAAAGGTTAGTTATGTCGTATTGTTTACCAGCATTACTATAAATTATTGCTTTTTCAATAATTATCTGAGCAGTTTTAGCAAGATTAGAAGTTGTAGTAGCCATTATTTAAATATATCTTTTAGTTCGGCCTCAAGCTGAGGAATGTAGGCCCTGTCTAGGATCTTTATTTGTCTTCGACTTTCGTTCAGTTCAATTTCAAATTGATAAGAATCTTGAGTTGAATCAAAATCACTTGAACCATCAACAATATATTTCCTACCATTTATTGTTTTGTAATAAAATTTGATATTTGATTTTGCAGATTCAATTGATCCATATTCCGATATGATATAAGAATCTAACTCTTCAGCATTTAATGGCCATTCGAATAATGGATCAATATAATTATTAGCTGCCAATACAACCCAAGCATATTTTGAGTCACCGTAATACTTGTGAGCAACAGTATCAGGTCTTTCACCATCACCTACTGTATAGCTATAGAATGCTGTACGACTATTAAGAACAGAATCAAACAATCGAATTCGAACCATTATGTTGGTTACATATTCAAAGTTGTTTATATAATTATCTCTAGAATAAAAAGTTTTGGGAAAACGCTTAAAGTAATTCATATCTAGCTACCTCCACTATCAAGACTGGCAGCTAAGCCTTTTGTATCTTTAATTAATTTATTTACTTCGGTGACGGCGCCGCCAGCGGCGCTGGCTGCTTTCGTTGAAAGATCTTCACTAGCAGCTCCACCATAATCATTAGCTGTTTCAATTTCTGTTTCTGTAAACTCTAGATCAATAGTAAGTTCAGTTGGTTCTAAGTTGTTAAAGAACGAAGGTGTACCTTGTGATCCAATGTTAATATTAATACCTTTCAAAACACATCTCTTGAATTTGAAAATAGTATCTAAAGGTGTTCTTGGTGGATTGGCATAACCAGCCTCACTGAAACTAATAAACACTTCATGTGGATATGAAAGACTAATTCTTTTTTCTGAAATAGCGGGTAATGAATATTTCTTTATCATCTTAATAATTTTTTGCAATGCTGCACTATCTTCTGGTGAAGTAGATGTACATTGAATTGTAAAGTTAAAACTTCTCATATCCATACCAGTGAACAATGTAGCAAGATGTGGATTGGGTATAAATCCTGCAACAGCGCCTACAGTACCCTCAGACAATGAATTGATAGCTTTGAGACCTAAGCTCTCGCCTACTTGTGCGGCGCCGCTACCAATACTAGCAGCAATTGCTTTCAACTGATCGATCGAATCGCCACCGGTGGGAACACCACCAGCATTTCTTACAGTATTTTCAATAACACCACCAGTCCCTAAACTTTCAGTCGAATAGCCTACAGCGGTCTGGGTTCCAATGTTTCTTGGAAGAGGAAGTATGATCGTTGCTTTAGGATGTCTCTTAGCTTTTGAGAATCTCTCGCTTCTATCATATTCAAAGAAGTCCATACGGAAGCATAATTCTCTAGCAAAGTCTTTAGGAAATACTTCTGATTCAAGAACACCAGTTGTTGCACCACCAATAACGGCGTCAATGCTTTCACCAACTGTATTAACGACACTCTCAATTTCTGCTAAAGGACCATCAACATAGTCTTTCCTGAAACCTTCGTAAGCTGTATTGACGTCTTTTAAGGTTTTATCAGCAAAGCCTTTTGCACCATTACGAAACTTTTTTAATTTATCAGTGATAGATTGAGCGTCTTCTTTTGTAGCTGCTGTTACAACGCGTTTAAATTCAAAGTGTTTGGACATGTATAAATACCTATATGAAATACCATCAAGGAAAGTTTAAACCCAGATATCCAGAAAAATATAAGGGTGATCCTACTAACATTATTTATAGGTCTTCCCTTGAGCTAAGATTGATGAATTTTCTTGATGATAACTCTCAAGTACTACAATGGGCAAGTGAAGAATTCTTTATTCCATATAGGTCCCCTATTGATGGAAAAATGCATAGATATTTTCCTGACTTCTGGGTTAAGAAGAAAGATGAAAGCATTTGTATTGAAGTTAAGCCATCCACACAATGTAAACCTCCAAAAGTTGAAAAGAGGCTGACACCAAAAGGTAGAATCAGTAAAACATATTTGACTGAGGTAAAGAACTGGGGTATCAATAGTGCAAAATGGGAAGCAGCTGAGAGGTATTGTAAACAAAAGGGATGGAGATTTGTTATTATGACAGAGAAGGACTTAACACCAAATGGTTAGTTACATTTACGATAAGATTCTTAATAGCCCAGATGCTCCAGAAAAGAAGATAGAAGCAAGAAACTTCTTCAGAGATGCTGCCTCTAATATATCCATGAGTGATGCAAGTCCAATGAGAATGATCAGTGGCAATAAGGCTGATCTAACAAATAGAATACTTCCAGGAAGATTGTATATGTTTACATACGATCCAAAGATGAAGAAAGAGCTTCCTTATTATGATACATTTCCAATGGTTATGGCTATTGAAAGCGATAGAGATAGTTTCCTTGGATTAAACTTCCACTACTTGCCTCCACAACTCAGAGCTAATTTATTTGATGAGCTTTACAATAGAGTTGTTGCACAAGACTCAATGAGTATCCAAACTAAGATAAGAGTTTCATATCAAATACTTAAATCTGCATCAGCTTTAAGGTTTTTTAGACCTTGTATAAAAAGATACTTATATGGAAGAGTCAGATCACGTTATCTTTACATTCCACCAGAGAAATGGGATATTGCTTTAATGCTTCCAACTGCGCGATTTAAGAAAGCAAGTATAAATAAAGTATATGCTGATAGTCGTAGAAAAGTAAGACGTAGATGAGTTTATTTGCAAGACTTAAAAAAATTAAAGATACTGCAGAGCGTGTAGGTGACTTTACAGGTCGTTTGGGCGATGGATCCATAGCAGATAATACTAGAAATGAAATTATTAAAGATGATGCAAGGTTAAGACCTAACATACCTCAAATTGATACAATCAAAGCAAATCTTAAAACTGGACTTGCATCTCCTGCCCGATATGCTGTATTAATTTCTACACCAGCTTCTTTAAACACAGATGCAGCATTTCTTACATTCAAAACATCAGCTGTATCATTACCTGGTAAAAGTCTTTTGACATCTGAAGCCAAACCTAAAGGCTTTGGTCAGATAGTTAGATATCCATATCAAAACTTATTTGGCCAAATGGAAATGACATTTATATGTGATGAAGATTATAAAGAATACAAATATTTCTCAGCCTGGATGGATAGTATTGTTAAAGGTGCTAATAATAAAAACAGATCTACACCAGGATTTGATCTTGTTAGCTATAGACGTTCATATAATTGCTTAATCAGTATCTTTACATATAGACAAGATGGAACTGTAAGCTATACTAATTTTATTGCAGACGCATATCCAAGAGATGTGACCCCAGTACAGCTGAGTTGGGAAAATCAAAGTCAGCTATTAACATTCAATGTTATCTTTGAATACTCTCATCACTATGATGAAACAACTAAAGACTTCCTAGATGGTGTGCCAAACCTTCTAGGGGGTATCAACAGTGAAAATGTATCACAAATTACAAACCTGTTAGACTCAGCGTTTGGAGCTTTTGGTATTGAATCATCTATTCCTCAAGACATTAGAGATATTGACTCTATTGCCCGCGGAGGATTGAAATTTTTATAAGGATAAATTATGGCACTCCCTAAAATTGACAAACCGTTATTTAATATTGAACTTCCTATCTTGAATCAGAAAGGTAAATTTAGACCTTATCAAGTAAAGGAAGAAAAGATCCTACTACTTGCACAGCAAAGTGAAGAGTTTGATCAAATTGTATTAGCAACAAAACAAATCATCACCAACTGTATGCAGGAAGGTGATATAGATATTGATAAACTTCCTAGCTGGGCTATCGAATGGATCTTACTACAATTAAGAATTAGAAGCGTTGGTGAGTCGGTCAAAGCTAAATTCAGAGACAAAGAAGATCAAGAGATCTATGAATTTGATATTCCTCTTGACGAGATTAAGCTGACTGTTGATCCAGAGCATACAAATAGTTTTCATATTACAGAAGACATTGGTTTGGTTATGAATTATCCAACCCTTGAAATGGCTCAATATTTTGTAGCTGATGATACTGATTCAAACTATAATGCTATTCGATCATGCATTAAACAAGTGTTTACAGATGACGAAGTTATGGAGTTTCAAAACCATGACGAAGAAGAACAAATTAACTTCATTGAGCAGCTTGGTCAAAAAGAAATGGCAAAGGTTATTAATTTTTTTGACACAGCACCATCAGTAAAATATACTATTGATTATACAAACTCAAAAGGAACAAAGAGGGTTCTTGAACTGAACACGCTCACTGATTTTTTTACCTAATGCTGGGTCATAATAGTATTTCAAATCACTATTACCTTATGTTTAATTTGACTCAGCACCATGGATATGATCTAAATACATTAGAGGATTTAATTCCATTTGAACTTGAAATATATACATCTATGCTAGTAAACCTGTTAGAGAAACAAAAAGAAGAACAGAAAAATGGCGCTACCGGTTATTAGAGCTGCAGCCAATAAGGCAAGCTCTTCAGTTATGGATTCATTTAAGAATGTTGCATCGCAAGCATTCATTGAACCGTTTCGTCCTTTGTTCAAGAATCAAGTTATCGATACAATTAAAGAGATCCAATCTGATGCTAAAGTATTAGCTGATAAGCAGAAGGATGATCTCGAAGAATCGCTAGAAAGCTATAATCAGTTGAATGATGGTATTGAATCATTGAGTGATTCGTCAACAAATCAACTTGATGTTTTAACTAACATATTAGAACAAGTTACTCTTCACAAAGAGATGTTCTTTGATCAAATGACAAAGGCAGCTAAAGAACGTGCCTTAGCCGGCCGGTCTGCTCGTGAGGCAGCTATTGAAGATGCTTATGAGAGTCCAGCTGTACCTTTATCAGATGATGGCGGAGATGGTAAAAAAAGTGGTGGCTTTATGGGAGGAATTATGAAATTCCTCAAAGGTGGGTTTATGAGACTAGCCTTCTTTACTGCTATTCCATTGCTGATTGCTTTTTTCAATTCAGATACATTCAAAAAAATAGGTAGCTATTTAAAAGATAAGTGGCCCGCAATCAAAGAAGCCGTCGGAAGGCAATTTGGAAACCTCTTTTTGTTCTTCGATGACTTGAAAGATATATTTACAAAGTTCTTCTCAGATGAATCTTCAATGTCTGACAAATATGAAGCAATAGTATTTGAACTACCAAAAGCTATGTTCGACTACTTGAGAAGAACAGCTGATACTATCATTTCGCTGTTTGGTGATTTAATTGGTGTTGACTTTGGTAAGACACCTGTTACAGATTTCATAAACAAAATTACTGAAGTAGTTACAGGTGCTTTCACAGCCGTTACAGATGCTATTAGTCCTATCGCAAAGGGTGTAGCTAATACTGTTCAAGATATAATTGATGGTATGCCACAGGGAATGCGTGAGGCATTAGGTCTACAAAGTAGAGCAGAAAAAGAAGCAGCAAGACTAGAGAAGTTACGTATCGATACTAGTTTACAAGAACAATCCGAAGCTGCAATGACTAGGGAGCAGTATATGGCGGCAGGTGGCATTGAAGGTGAGCAGCAAAGAGCAAAAGAAAGACGTGATGCTCAGATTGCCGAATTGGCTAAATCAAGTGGTGTAGAACCGGTTACTGAAAAATCTGGTGTTCCTGATCTTGGTATTAATGTTGAATCATTAAGTGCCCGTGATAGAGGCGCATATAATAGAGCCGTACAACAGCTTCAACAAAAAAGAATTGATGAAGAAACATTCCGCCAAAAAGTTTCAAGGTTTGCTCCTGATCAAGTTTCAGGGACCACAGGTCAGATTGCCGATCAATCTAGAGCTCCCCAACAGGCCACACAACCAGGTCCAGTGATTATTACAGACAACAGATCAACTGTACAAGACAATAGTAGAACAACTGCTGTTGCAGGTGGGGCAAACAAAGCTCCAGTAGGTGTCGACTAAAAAAAAGGGGTGACCGAAGCCACCCCTTTTACTGAATTAGACTAGAAGGAGTTTAGTCTTCTTCAGCCAAGCTCTTGAAAAAAGCAATATCATCATCATCAGAATCAGCTTGAGGAGATTGAGAGAGAGGAGCAGATTCTGTTTCGTCTGTATAGCTTTGAGTCCAAGAGGTTGTTTCTTCTTCCTGCTGCGGAATAGATGTTTCCTCAGCAGTTGTAGTCGGAGCTACTTTTCCAAGTACACGATTGAGCTTTGCATTCAACTCATCATAAGACTTGAAGTTTTTAGGGTCGACAAATTCTTGAAGGGCATATTGCTTATTCCAAATAGCTTCTAGTTGTACATCATCATCAAGTAGGGGTGCACTCGAATCAAACTCAGATGAGTCATAATTCCGATAGCCTGCTACTTTACGAATCTTTAGTTTGAAGTCAGCGCCTTGCCAAAAGTCAAATGGATTGACAGGTGACTCATCTTCGAACTCAGGATTCATTTGAAGGTTGATTTTATCCCAGATCTTCTTACCAAACTTGTACAAGAAGACTTTACCTTCGTTTGCAGGATTGCTTGGGTCTTTAACAACATAAATGTTGCTGACAAACTCGAGCTTGCGCTTTTGTTTACGAGCTTGCTCTTTACCTTCATCACCACCAGTGTTCCAAAGTAGTTGGTTCATTTCACCAACAGGGTCTTTCTGGTTAATGGTTGTCAAAGAGTTTTCAATATACCAACCACCAGGACCTTGGAAGCCGTGTGAAAAGACACGAACGAATGGAACGTCTTCACCAGACGAAGCAGGTAAGAAGCGAATGACTGCATAGCCATTACCAGCTTTATCCACAGTAGGTTTCCAGAAGCGATCATCTCCAGCACGAGACTGCTGGGTAGGATTTAGCTTCTCAAGCTCTGTGTTTAGCTTTTCGATAGATTGGGAGGAGGTAGTTTTTAGAGATGCAAAATTATTTGCCATGTTTATATTCCTTATATTTTGTGTACGATTGTATTAATTTTATCCACTTTATCATAACGATATCTTATTTATCCTATATTTTCTTGAAATAGTCAACGATTAATTTCTTAAATTTATCCTTGTCATAATCAATAAACTTACTGTACTTAGAGCACTTGGTACGAATATCAGGCCAAAGGATCGTGTCCTGGATCTTCGCATTAAACGACTTAATACATTCTGTCACTTCACAAATAATAATGAATGTATCGATCGATATTACACCCTGCATGTATTTTTGTACTAACTCAGGATGCTGACCATCCTTGACAACGAAGTCAGATTTGTCAATGGATGATAACTCTTGTTTGAAGATATACGATAGAGAATCTTTTCTTTTTTTCCATTCTGTATATCTCTGATACCCTTCAGGGCTAACTATTTCTCCGATCCACCTATTTGGATCATCTATAAGGTTTGCTAAGAGATAACCGTGAGGATCAGTTTGCTTAGCCAACTTATGAAAAGTATACTTGTCATTACGACGTTCAAAGCTGTCACGATTAGCACGAATCTTACCATTGTACTTAATGTAATCGTATCCTGTGGTAAAATGTTGCTTAAGCGCGAGATAATCTTGATAAACATCAAAAGGACTCATATAGGTAGCTTAGCAGAGGTTTTCTCAATTAGATTCAACTGCTCAGCTTCCATTTCTAGTTTAGCTTTAATTACTTGATTCTTTCTGACATATGTAACTGCTTGTTCAATTTCAATCTTGTTCTGTTCGCACCAAGATACAATTGCATCCATATAACCCAACTCACTATTTGATACAATTTGTTCTATCTGCATTGCAAATTCACTAGCAGTTACGATACTTTTAATTTCAATACTCATTGCATACTAACGAAATTACTGATACAGTATCTCCCGTTACCCTTCACTTTTGTTACTTCATGTTTCAATGAACCATACATAAACACCATCCTGTTAAACTTACACTCAATAGTCTTATCATAATCAGTTAAGATTAAATCACCGCCTGTGAAAGGTTTTGGTTGATTATAAAACCAAGACAAAGTTGTAAAGAGACTTTGATCACGATGCGACTCATAATAGTTTTTATCATTATAATGACTTACTAATGTATTGTCTTTAGTTGCATATTTATACCCAAGATATAGATCATGTACACCAACTAGAAAATTAACTATATGAGGTGAAAATGCTTTACGATTGAGCCTTAGAATATTACTCACATCTCTGTCTGTATAGAGGTCATCAAGAAACCTTCCTTGATTTTCTTTCTTTAGTCTCCCATCATCATCAGAAGCAGCACCAGTTAATTCAGGTGGAAGTAACTTCTCAGGCGTTAGGAAGTTTAGCTCATGCATAATAAGCTCTAGCTCCTCGTTATTGTAAAAGTCATCTATGATAACAACTGGACAAGGAATCGGAATAATTTTAACTTTGCTTTTATCAATCATATCAATCATGCTTATAAAATATATGTGTGTCAATGGTTACAGTCTTATTGTACACCTTTGCCCAGGATGGGTCAACATAGTTTGCGTGATAATGTGTCGCACCATCTGTAATATCGGGATATATTTTCTTCCTAATATCAACCGCAAGTTCTAATATCTGCTGAAACTTTCTTTTATTTCTAATATCATCTGATAAACCATCACAATACCAACTAAACTGGCAACGATGTTTGATAGGATAGTATACTCTTGATTCGTCTGGTAGGTCTGGTAAGTTCCGTGTCTTCCAACTTTCGTAATGTGGACCCTGATGTACAACTGTACAAATACTATTTGGGAAACGCTTACTATATACTCTGTTCATCGTGACATTACCAACTGCAACCATACCAGCCGTAGGCTCATTGCGTGCTTCGTGGTAAATATTCTCAGCTAGACAAAAAGTATTTGGATCGATCAACAATTGTTGAAGACTTACTCTTTCATTTAACTTGGCAAATGTTGCTTCGACATCAAGTGTCTTAGAAATTTGACCTTGTGTAGACTTTACGGTTATCAAAAGCCCTATGCCAACCAAAATACCTAGCCTTCCAATCCGACTGATCATCGCTTGATAAATTTTGCCACTCATCTCTCTTCTCCTTGACAAGTTGTCCTGCATCAATCCAATCCGTATTGAGAACAATTGCTTCTGCTTTCTCTTTATACTCGATAACTTCATCCCTATCAAATCTATCTAACTCGATATGGAATAACTCAAAACATACTTCATTATCTACCCAATCTAAGCTAAAGTCAAGCCCCCATTTAGGTTTTATTGTAAGTAGTTTGTTTAGGAGAGAATTGTGTTCTGTATGATGTCGGATCTGTGATCTTGCTTCACCGCCATAAGCCCATCTTGTATTAATCAAACTATGATCTAGAATTGGACCATGTTTAATATCTTGTGTTTGTTTGAACCACGTAAGATGATTTGCTGTGTGATAAAGATGCTTTTCGCTAATGTCAACATTGTTTGCAGCATAGAAATGCTGTTCAATCTTGTTTAACTCATACCCATCCTTATCAAAGAACTGCATACTATCATACATCAACCTATCATCAATAGGTTTTGTAATCCATGCAAAGTCGGGGTGTTTGTTACATTGTAGCTCAAACATATTTTATTTATATGGTCGGAGATGCAAGACTCGAACTTGCGACCCCCTGGTCCCAAACCAGATGCGCTACCAGACTGCGCCAATCTCCGTCATAATAAAGTAGTTGGGGACTTCTGTTGCTAGGCGTCCCCTGACCCCGAGTGGTTATGCCGCTAGGCGATATCCCTCATCTGCGAAATTATCGTTTGCAGTTACGAGTTTGTTGCGCTTAAGGTGGCTTCCGCACCTGTTCTCCACTTACCTATTAAATACCAGTCGATCCCATTTCACCCCCATAGAAATATCATATGGGTGTTGGTGGAGGTGGCGGCTTCGAAGCCGCGTCCTGTATACCGTTCAGTTCGCTTCATCGAACAATGAAGGCTGAGCTGAACCATGCTGAGCAACAACCTCCAAACTTATTTATGCTATTAAACTCAAAGTTCCATTCTTACCTTTATGTGTAAAAACTTCTCTCCAATCCTCTGTACGTATACAAACATATTGACTACGAATCAGAGGCTTCTTAGCATTTGATACGGGTTTAACAACTAATAGACGTTCTACATCAGGGCTAGCAGCATAACCATCTAGTAGATCTGGATCAGTAAAGTTTGTTCCTAATGTCTTCATCTCTGTTGCTTTACGGTCAACAATGATATCATAACCAGCTTGATTATCGATACCGAATGTAGAGTTGCTATCATAGAAGCAGAAGAAGAACTCACCAGGTCCAACTTGAACCTTACCAGGTTTATAATTCATTAACGTAAACTCTGTAATCTCATACAAAGGATGCATCAGAACATCTGTACTAATCAAATCAGACACATCAACTAACTTACCACTAGTATCCATATCGTCAATGGTATGATAATATACAAGATCTAAAAAATCTGTTATGTCAGATGTCTCTAGATCATGTTCATATGCAGCACCACAAAAGATACCAGTCAGCTCACGAACGAACCAAACATAGTCTTGCTGCTTCTTGGGATTAGCAAGACCTTCCCGTGACTGCAAAAAGAAGTCGATACTATTATATACCTTACCATAATCAATCATAATTTAATCTCTCTCTTTTGACTATATCTTATTATCGGATAGAAAAGACAAAAGGTCAACGGTTGATTAAACATAAACCAGATTATCATATGAATACCAACCTGTGATAAGATATTTCGAACCACTGTAGATAGGATTACCACGGTGTGGATGGGTAATCGCTGCAGGCCAGAGAACGACACGGCCCGCTTTAGGAGAGACTTTGATTCCATGATGAAGATATTCGGTCTCGCCGCCTTCTTCAACATCATTCAAGTATAATGTATATACAAGAAATCTGGTTGCACTACCATAATCCATATTCTCTGAATGCCATGTATGATAACCTTCATGTGCAGTTGTTTTCTGAATACTCATCCCTTTAGCAGAGTGAGGACCTACACCATCTAAAATTGGATACTGTTGTCGATATTTTTGATAACAATTATCAATACCCGCATAAAAATTATCAATTAATGTTTCATCATAGTATGGTGTAGAGGGATGTGGTGCCCAGTCATATTGTATTCTAGTATCTTGAACAAGATTATTTCCACGTTTATTAATATATGTTTTGTTGTTGCGATTGAATTGCTCGAAGTTTTTAATTACAAATTCACACCAGTCTTTATCAAACGCATCATCATATATTTCAATCATAGATTTAATTGTCATCGGTCAGGTCCCCTAGTAATGATGTTAAAGATTGTACCCGACTAGTCAAAAGAGTAATTCTCTGGCCAACCTCAGTAATTTTATTCATCTCACGTTCAAGTAATACTCTAGCATCTTCTAGATCATTAATATCAATTGCTTGTTTTTCATTGATACTTTCCACCATCGAGTTGACAGCAGATTGGACTAAATGATGTTCGTGAAGTATTAGAGATATAAGTCTATCTAGTGGCAATGTTGTTTCCATATCAATTATGCTGCAAGAGCCTCTAAATGCTTACACTTCTTTCTAAACTTGAAAGCAGGGCAGGAACATCTATCAATCCCCTGCACTCTTTCAACATCATATAGATCACCTTTTGATCCGATCACAGATATTTTTTTATCTTCCGGGATTTTGAAATCTACTTGACTATCATCAATCGAAACAATATTAGCTTTGTTTAGACAATGTGTGAACCCATCTTCTCTTTGAAGAAGAATCTCACCAAATGTCTCACCGATCTTAATGCCGGTAAATGTTTGATGATGACTTACATGGTACCCATAAAGATGCCGGCGTTCCCATAGAGGGTTTACATAACAAATTTGCATAGTACATTAATCTTTCATTCGTTTAATTATATCTGTCACTTTGTGATTGTCCTGTGCTGCAGCAATGATGATTGCCTTTGCACCATAATAGTAACCAAAGCAAAATGCAGCAAACATTGATCCGACTGCAATTAAAGTGTGTAAGTAAACGTCCATTAGTTTCTCCGCATAGTTGAATAATCTTTAGGGTCAGCAGATCCTACAGGAACCGTATTAGACTTATGCATAGTAGCTAGACCCTTAATATATGTTCCCGTATATTTATTCTCAGCCTTCTTAGATGTCTCACGTCCAAAGCAATCCCCAGAAGGATAAAGATCTCTATGAGACTTCGCTGATTGACTTACAGTGTCATCGACGGTTATTTTTCCGCGATTTTTGAACTCGACTTTATTATTAGCCTTTTGCCGTCTTTTCCGACCATTGATATCATAATTCAAAGAGCCATAGATGTTCATTTGTAAGATCCAACCTTCTCGCTAGACTTCCACAAAAGGTTCGTAGCAATCTGCTGACATTGTTTCAATGAACTTGCTTTTTCAATATCCATGCGGAACCTCAACTGATACTGAGTAAACTTCCCCGTTCCTTTAACCTGAAAGTTATCTACCATATCATTAAGGATAGCTTTAGCTTGATCAACAGAACGTGACGACCATACTTGCTCAATTTGCTTTTGCATATTCATTACTTGACCTCTTTAACTGTAAGACGATGAGACTTGACAAGATTCTTCTGCTTAGCCCTAGCATACTGAATAACTTCAGTAACAAAGCTATCAGCATCATAATGAGCATTATGCAAAGATGAAGCAGTGAAAGTCTTAGCTCCAACAGAGCCATTCTCAAATGTAATAACTAGATCTGCAATCCATGTACATGTATTAGTCATAATATATCCTCTTTATCTTTCTACCTTATT
>Ga0222719_10003128_pt1 | contig 14816 bp, 8 predicted proteins | sample C33_34DmetaG_FD_165039 | JGI IMG/M metagenome (GOLD analysis project Ga0222719, IMG submission 165039) | Estuarine water microbial communities from San Francisco Bay, California, United States - C33_34D | ecosystem: Environmental > Aquatic > Marine > Unclassified | place: USA: California...
GCAGTAAAAAAACGGACAGCGCAACAGGCTTGGAGTTTGACGGAGATGCGTTATACTTTACATCCCATTATAGGGACATATATAAACTAAACACGGCAGAAGTGCCCCCCATTGGGGAAACACTTATTTATACCCATCCAACGTCTATAACTTTTAATGACCAAGTGCTTTATGGCGGTGAGCTCTACATTGTGGTAGCATCTGAAAACACCCTATACAAGCTCGACCCAGAAGTCGCTTCGCCTCCACTAGAAACGGTAATTGGAACAGGAGTAAGCACAGGTCCAACCGATCTAGCCCTTGATGGCGATGTGCTTTACATTGCCAATCATGATGCGGATAAGATTACCAAAGTAAACTTGGCAGCTTCTCCATTAAGCATAGAAGACGTGCTGACCACCGACCTAGATGGACCAAGCAGTTTAGCCATTTATAACGGTGCGTTATATATAGAGGAAGATTACAACCAACGGATTTCAAAAATTAGCCTTACGGGAGCACCCAATCGAGAGACCGTACTGTCAAATATAAACGTCGCTTCACTGGCGTTTTATGGTGCCGATTTATACGTTGCCGACAACGATACGTATGAGATTTTTAAAATAACCGTTACTGACCCAGACCCGCCCTCGACCAAAACCAATGTGGTTACTGGGCTAATTGCCTCTGACTTATTTTCGATGGCGTTTAAGGGCAGTACCCTATACTTTGAGGGGCGTGTAGATTATAATACAGGCCGTAGAATTTACAGAACAGATGTGGGTACGCTGGGCAGCAACACGGCGCAGCAGCCACAGTTGGTGCTGTACCCCAACCCCGCAAGCCACAGCATTAGCCTAACAAACCTAACCCAAACATCAGCCTACCGCATCCACAACATACTGGGCGCCACCGTACACACAGGACAGGTGAGCAACAACGAGCAAATAGACATCAGCGGCTTGGGCACGGGCTTGTATTTTATAAAACTCAAGGGCAACCCTACGGCACTCAAGTTTGTGAAGGAATAGGGTACATGAAGTGGGAAGCCATCACCACCATCACGATTCTGGTCAAAATCTAAAAATTGCATTTTTCCTCAATTTGGGCTTTACGATTTTTGAGCTCATTGGGGGTTATTATGTCAATAGTGTAGCCATTATTTCGGATGCCATCCATGATTTGGGGGATAGCCTTTCGCTGGGTACGGCTTGGTACCTCGACCGCAAATCGAAGCGAAAAGCCGACAAGGATTTTTCTTTTGGCTATGCGCGTTTTTCATTGTTGGGTGCCTTACTCAATAGCGTGGTGCTTATTTTGGGATCGATATTTGTGGTATATGAAGCTGTTGGCAGATTTATTGAGCCAGAGCATGCCAACGCCAGTGGCATGATTGCCTTTGCCATCGTTGGTGTTGTGGTCAATGGCTATGCGGCGTATAAAATGAGTGGTGGCAAATCGCTGAACGAAAAAGTTATTTCGTGGCACTTACTAGAAGATGTTTTGGGTTGGGTGGCGGTGCTGATTGTGGGTGTCGTCTTATCGTTTAAGGATATTGAGTATTTAGACCCGGCACTTTCGCTGCTGATTGCTGCCTATATTCTTTGGGGTGTGTTTAAACGACTAAAAGAAACGCTATTTATCTTCTTGCAAGGCGTGCCCAAAGAAATCGATTTGACCCAAATTGAGCGACAACTTTTGGGCATCAAAAAGGTTTGGTCTGTGTCCAATACGCACGTTTGGTCGTTAGAAGGTGAGCATCATGTGTTTTCGACCCACCTAATGCTAAAACCGTCCAGCCTTGAGCAAGTAATGGAAATTAAACAGGTCGCTAAAGAAGTACTAAAACCCTATGGTTTTTTGCATTGTACCATTGATATCGATGTGGAGCAGCCTAACGTATGAATTTTAAAAAAAAAAACGAAAGCTAAGTGTGGTCTTGTTGCCTACACAAATTTGTGCTTTTTTTATTTTTTCCTTCTCGATTTTATTGGACGCTTCTTTTGTCTTTTTTGGGTGAATCTACTCTCATTTTGCAGGTGCTGCCCTCTTTTATCTGTCATTCGAACTTGGATAAGGCGTCCATCCAATTTAAATTTATCAAACGCCGCCAAGACTTGTTCTTTTTTATCCATAGACGTGTTGAAGTACGCATTGTTTTCGAGTACATCAACATGATAAACGTCTTCTGTTTCTAAGCCCAAAAAGTCAACCAAAAATGTTTTTAAATTTTTCCAATTATAATCATCTCTACTCCCAATATTAATGTTGTAACGGGCGTCTTTACTCTTCTGTATTGGCTTATCATCAGCCGTAATTTTTGAAATGCCACTCGTTTTCTTGTTGTAGTACGCACTAAGTCTGTTAAACTCAATAGACATCAGCTTTTTTATAAGTTCATCTTTTGAAAAAGCCTGTAACAAAGTATTTGCCTCTGTTAAATAGGCATCCATTTCAGCGTTAACTTTTGTATCCTTAATTTTTGATGCAAAATGATGCATTTGCTTTGCGAGTATTTCATTCGGCTCAGGAACTTCTTGTGCCACTATTTCCGCATTTATGATACGCTTAAGGGTTTGGATTTTTTTTAATTCTCCTTTCGTCAGAATAATCATTGATGTGCCTAAACTACTTGCGCGTCCCGTTCTACCACTTCTGTGAGTATAGATTTCTATTTCATCGGGCAACTGATAATGAATCACATGTGTAATGTCGTTCACATCGATTCCCCTAGCCGCAACATCCGTAGCCACCAGTATCCGAATTTGCTTTACACGAAAAGCTTTCATCACCAAATCCCGTTGGTTTTGACTCAGGTCACCATGGAGCGCACCTGCGCTATATCCATCTTCAATAAGCTTTTCTGCCACGCGTTGTGTATCGTGCTTGGTGCGGCAAAATACAATAGAGAAAATATCTGGTTGACTATCAGAAAGACGCTTCAGTGCGTTATAACGGTCTCGCCCAGCGACCAAGTAATACTCGTGTTTAATGTTTGCCGATGCTGCATTTTTAGTGCCAACCGTTATCTCAACTGGATTATGCATAAATGCCTGTGCAATTTTAGCTACTTCATTAGGCATTGTAGCAGAAAACAACCATGTTTGCTTCCCATCAGGAGTATGCGAAAGTATATTGGTAATATCTTCTTTAAATCCCATGTTTAGCATTTCATCTGCCTCATCTAGAACACATAGGCTAATCGAAGAAATATCCACATATTTCCTTCGAATCATATCTTGCATACGCCCTGGCGTAGCTACCAATACCTGAGCGCCCTTTTTAACCATTTTGGCTTGCTCTTGGATGCTTGCGCCCCCATATACCGGTACAATTTTTAGCCCTGAAATAGACGATGCATACTTTACAAGCTCTTTGCTTATTTGCACACACAACTCGCGAGTTGGGGCAATAACAAGTGCTTGCGTTTTCTTGCTGTTAGTGTTTATTTGTTGAAGCATGGGCAGGCCAAATGCCGCTGTTTTCCCTGTTCCAGTCTGTGCCAACGCAACGATATCCGTTTGTTTTTCTAACAAAACAGGTATTGTTTTTTGCTGAACTTCGGTTGGGGATTGAAATCCTAAAGACTGAATAGCCTCTAGAAGTTTGGGCGTTATACCCAAAGATGAAAAATCTGTCATAAGAGGTGGCAAAGGTAACCTAAATAGTTTAAAGGACAGCTGAAGATTTACAGTAAGTTTAGGAAAAGAAATATATAAGCAACGCACTTAATTTCAATGTGTTGTGTAAAAAAAGCCCGCAAATTATTGCGGGCTTTTGTGTTTCTAATGGAGCTCTTTGAAACAAACGTTCAAGATTTTAAAAATTTAGAAGTCAATACACTTTTATGCAGCTGTCTTAATCGACCATCAAATAAAATGTGGATATGGGAGTATTTAAACTGTTAAAAATAGCTCCTGTGGCAACATCACTCCACGCATGACGAACATATTTTGGGTTTTGAACTTCAGAAGAAGACACATGAACCGAACATCCCTCTACACGTACATCAGCGGGGTAAAAATTTTCGTTGTCCGCTGAGATCTCCAATTCACTTTTCTTATCCAAATTGTACGAAATACCTCCTTGCACACAATCAAAACTTATTACCAATACATCTTGCTGTCGGGCTATAGACAACGGCTTGGAAGCTTCATATTTTCCAAAAATACCATAGGTGTTTTCAAACGCCAAATTAGCCAGTCTTCGCCCAACCGCTTGTTTGTTGGCAGGATGAATGTTTTTGGGATTTCCTATATCTAAAGTTACTGCCATTGCTGTATTATGTAGCGCACTTACATGCAATTGCGCATTGCGCAAAGCAGGCGATAAGTTGTTGTTATAATCAAAAGGTGCAATTTGCGCGAAGTAAAATGGAAAATCATAACCCCACTTAGAACGCCAATGACCTATCATCGCCTTAAATACCGTCTCATACTCATCGTGATTACCAACATTTGACTCGCCCTGATACCAAATTGCACCTTTAATTTTGTAGTTAATAAGTGGATTGATCATCGAATTGTACAACGCCGTAGGCGTCCAACTGGTCAGTTTGTTTATTTTAGGACGATTGGCAACTTGAGAATCTGCCGCATCAAATCTGTGAAAATCATTGGCGTACAATTCTGCCGTTGGACGTGCTTTCCAATTCCCTGAAAGTGAGATCTCTTTACCTTGGCTCTTTAAAACAAGTGGTGCCAACATTGAAGACACGCCTCCGGTGTCAATGGCACGTATGGCAATAAGATTTTTACCTTTCTTCAAAATACCTTTTGGTATCGCATAGCTTTTTGGTGTAAAGCTATCGGGTCCCATTGTCGAGCCAACCAAAACGCCGTTAATATAGGTGAACTCCATGTCGTCAACCAACCCCAAGTGTAGTTGATAGTCCACTGATGGGTCATCAATAAAAAAAGTCTTTCGAAGCCATACTATACCATCATAATCAGAGGTTGTATCGTTTGGAAAATCAGGAACGTAATCACCCGGCAACGCAACCGTTGACCATGCGTTGTCATCATATACTATCTCTTTAAACTCAAGGTCTTCGTATGGAAGCATACGCCAACTTGCTTTTGCTCGATCTGTCCACTCATAGGGCAATGATTTAAACGGTGATGGAAATGATACCAACCCCTTAAGCCATTGCTCAAAGTTGTTTACATGTCTTTGAAATTCTGGAAGCTGATCAAGTACTTCATTGTAAAATCCTGTTACCCTTAAGCCGTCTTCACCAATCCAGGACTGTACAGGAGTTCCACCCCAACTGCTGTGTATGATGCCCACGGGTACATCAAGAGTTAAGCTCAATTCACGAGCGAAAAAAAACGCCGTTGCACTAAAATAAGCTGCCTGTTCTGGGGTGCCCAGCTCCCATTTGCCGTCAAGGTCATCTTGTGGTTGGGTGCTGACAGTGCGTTTTACGGTAAAAACCCGAACAGGATATTTATGGGCATTTTGGATTTCTTCTTCAGAATTGAGAAGAGGGTCATTAGGAAGCCATCCTTTTAATGGCATTTCCATATTGCTTTGTCCAGAGGCAAGCCACACCTCTCCGAGTACCACATTGTTCAGTATTTTACAATCATTTTGATTACACACCTCAATAGCAAAAGGCTCACGCTTACCTGGTGTTGTTATCTGGATATTCCAAGTTCCTATTTCGTCAGAAAATCCGCTGTATAATTCCCATGGAGTCTGAATAGAAACCTTGGAAGAAGGGGCTGCCTTTCCCCAAAACTGCAATTGTGCATTGCGCTGCAAAACCATATTATCCGAAAACAAACTCGGGAGGGAAAGGTTATCAATAGCATAAGTGTTTGTGCTAAATGAAAGTATGAAACATATCAGGGTAAAAAATAATTTACTCATAAGATAACTTTTATAAAATAAAAGCCTGTCTAAAACAGGCTTTTATAAGATTAATTAACCAAAATTAACAAGTACTATTTGTTTTAAGTAAAACAAATATGTGAAAAAAACAAAATATTATTGATACCCAGGATTCTGAACTAAACCAGAGTGCTTTTGTAAAACAGCGGTGCTGATGGGACGGAAAAAGTATTTTTCTGGCCATACTCTAGTATTGTAAAAATCTATATCCTCTACTGTGTACTCGTAATCGTATTTTGATTCGTCATACCCAGAATAAAAATCAAAAGGGGTAACACCAGGCTTTAATTTTCCATGAATCCTTACAGCAGTCGCTGATAACTTAGGTCCAGTACCCCAACGTCTAACATCATAAAGTCTGTGTCCTTCAAAACTCAACTCTAATCTTCTTTCATTTCTATATCTAGCTAAAAGATTAGACCCCGTTTCAGTCAAGGCAGGCATACCTGCTCTAAATCTTATAAGATTTAAATATTGCTTTGCTGTAGCTTCTTGCCCAAGTGCTATAGATGCCTCTGCATAATTCAATAGCGTTTCCGTATGTCTAAGGATTACTTGAGGTGTAGATGTCCACCAGGTTTGAAATGAACCCGTAGGGTTAGGTGTGTGACTTAGGTGTTTTTTATGACTATACCCTCCTTGATTTATAACATTTCCATTATCAACATAGGCATCCAATCCAGGAGTAACTTCTGCAGAAAAGTCACCATTAGCAGGTACTTCGTATTCGCCGAATTGCATTCTCCCATCTGAAGAGTTGTCAACAGCTCTAAAATAAGGATTTGCGCCAACTTGCCAGTCCCAATAGCGGGCACCTAACCATCTACCGCCCTCGATACCAATGGTAGCTTCCATTCTAGGATCTCTGTTTATAAAAGGTCTAGTAATATGAGTGACATCAGTCCAACTAAAGTCCTCAGCTACATCAATGACCCCATCTCCATTCGTGTCTTCAGCATACTGAAAATCATCTGCAAACTCATTATAGGGTGCATTAGCAGAAATACCAGAAGTTCCATAATATCCATAGCCGGCAGGCCCATAAAACCAATTGCTAGTAATGGCATCCCAACCTAAGGGATCAGTATCATAGAATTTATTAATTACTTTCTCAAACATAGCTTCTTGCATCGAGCCCGCACTATACAAATCATTATACACATTGTATGCTTCTTCAGCATCTAGAGGGCTAGAGTGAGACAGATGATAATTATAACTGCCATTATAATCTATTGCTTCTAAACTGGCAGCCTGAGCTCTTTGCCATCTTTTTTGTTGTGTATTTGCAACTTCTGGGATATTATCTCCATGGTACATAATGAGCTCCTTATGCTCGTAACTCGCATGAAGGGCTTTGTTGTTTTTAGATGGCTCATACAAATCACTTGCTGCATAAGTCAAAACTCTAGATTTTAATGCCAAAGCCGCAGAAGCATTGGTTCTACCTCTTTCCAAAGATTTACCATCAAGATAATCAAAAGCAGTGTCCAAATCAGAAACAATAAATTCCACCGTTTGTGCAAATGAACTTCTGCTATAATTTGTGAGATCGTCTTCTGCGGTTAAGGTTTTATCAACCAATGAAGCCCCCCCAAAATGAACCCATACATAATAATGATAAATAGCTCTTAGAAAGTATGCTTCACCAAGTAATTTGCTTTTTAGGGTTTCATCTATTGTAGAATCTGTTAGCCCTTCAATCATCAAATTTGCTTGACGAATCCAATCGTACATATGTTCCCAATTGTGGAGTTTTTTTCTAGATTCCTCCACCCCTGGCCAACCCCATGGAGAATCAGCGGATATTCCACCTTCCCACCAAACAGTAAGCCAGTCAAAAACAATTCCATTTAAAATTGTTTCATCAACAAGACATGAATTGTTAAACGTGTTAAAATCCTCGAACCCATCAACGGTCCATAGTCCACGGTATGCACCCAAAACTGCTTTTTCTGCCAATGCGGGGTCATCAAACACGACATCAGATGTAAGCTCTGTTTTTGGATTAATATCAACAAAATCGTCATCACAAGATAATATGGCGATAGTTAAAAGTATATAAATATATTTTTTCATAATGTTAAAAATTAAGATTTACTCCAAATGATAAAGACCTGTTTGCAAAAGATAGAGTGCCTTTCTGGTTTAAAGTTTCAGCAGGGGGGACCTGCACAAGAACCCCATAACCGTTGTCAATGTCTCCAGTAAATGATTCTGGATGTGACCAAAGCTTGTCATCGAAAGTTTTGTAGAATAGGTCATTTCCATTCACAAAAAGTCTTAAATTATCAATCACGTTGATTCCAAATATCTTTTTAAGAGTATCTGAATCTACATTGTATCCTAATTCGAGATATTGTAGTTTTATATGATCTGTTTTTGCAATCATGAGTCCTGTATAAGGATTTGAAAGATAATTTAATGCCCTTCCAAATTCAGATTGGTCCCCTTCTTGAGTCCATCTGTTATCATATACATGTTTAGATAAGAAAACCCCATTTCCATGAACTTGATCGATAAAACCCCCAAAGGTTCCATACAGCCTTGCTGTAAAGTCAAAATTCTTATAATTCATTTGAAGATTCAAAGAAGTTGTCAATTTAGGAATAACACTTCCGTCAGTAAACTTATAATCATAAGAGTTAATAACTCCATCACCATTTACGTCATTAATCATCAAATCTCCAGGCTTTAAACTACCAATACCAACATTAGTATAATCAACTTGATTTGCGTCAATTTGGGCTTGATTTTGGAATACCCCAATAACATCCCAATATTTCCACGCACCAATCCTCTTGCCTTCTCTGGAGACATCGGGGTCTAATCCTTCAGGCTCATCAGCAAAAATCAAGGTGTTATCATTAGTTGAAATAAACGCCGTAGTATTTATGTCTAGTTCACCTACCTTTGTTTTATATCCCAATGTATATTCCCAACCTTTATTGGTTGTTTTTCCAATGTTTTGATAAGGAGGAGTAATACCAGTAATATCAGCAATAGATCCATAAGGTTGTGTTAAAATATTATTTCGATCACTTTTATAATAATCTATTTCAAAACTTAAACGATTGTTAAAAAGTGTCCCTTCAATACCAATGTCGATGTTCTTGGCGACCTCCCATGTGATATTTGGATTACCAATTCTAGATTCGTTTAGCGTTTGAGAAGTATAAACAGATGTTGGGTCATTTCTATCATCGCCAAGAATCCAAGCACCAGTGGTAAATGAAGAAGAAAATTGATTAGCAGGAACATTATCGTTACCAAGTTCTCCATAACTTGCTCTCAATTTCAGAAAGCTAAATGGAGCGTTTTCCATAAATGCCTCATCAGACATCACCCATCCGACGGAAAATCCTGGGAAAAAGCCATATCTTGAATTGGCTGGGAAAAGGTATGATCCATCGTATCTGGTCAGAAGTTGAAGGAAGTATTTGTTCTTATAACTATAGCTTATATTTCCAAAATAATTCATCCTTGCAGTACCAAATTCACCACCGTTATTTTCTTCAGTCCCCACCTCTCCTTGAGACAACACGTCAGTGTTGTAAGAAATCAGATTGCTTCTGTAGGCCCAAAAGTTCTGGTAGTTAGATTCTTCTCTGGACAAACCAAGAATTACATTAAAGTCATGATTATCTAATTTAGTTTCGTATGATAAAATTCCTTGGTATAATTTATTGTAACCGCTAGTGTTATATTGTGTTAAAGTTACATCACTACCTAATGTCTGTGGAATTAAATCTGATGCATTAGTACCACCTGCAGATAAAGCAAATACATCTACTGGCTTGGTTACTTTCTTCATATAATTATTTGAATTGTCTAGGGCAACAGTTGCTTTAAATTGCAAACCCTCGATTGAAGGTATTTTTAAAATGGCATCAAAATTAGACTGGAAATAAAGGTTAGAGGTATTTACACGTCCACCTTCTCCTTTAATTTGAGCATAATATGCACCTATGTTTGTTAACGAACCATTCGGCCAATAAACTTGGGCTAAAGGACCTTTTTGGTAAACATTTATTAGGAATCTTCCTAAAGCATTAGGTGTATTTTCCGGAGTGTTCCAAAAGTTTGGGTCTCCACCAGGCCATAGAACATTGTCTTCTTTTCTAACCATAATATTGGAAGATAAGGTGAGAAAATCTGTTAACTTCTGCTCAATATTCATCCGAATGTTGGCTTGCTTAAACTTAGAGATGTCATCTTTAATAGATGACCCTTGATCTGAAATAGAGGCAGATAAAAAGTATTTAGTTCTTTCACTTCCACCAGTAAAAGTTAAATTATGTTTACTTCTTGGTGCCCAATAATTTTTATCAAGGGCTAAATCAAATAAAGACTTACCATTTGGGAAAACATAACCATCTGCATTACCGTTTTGGTATGCTAACAAGCCAGCATTGGAGTAAATGGGGTCAGGAGAACCGCCAATATAATCGAATGCCTCTTTGTGCCATGTAACCCATTCCAATGAATTTAATCCTTTGGGCAAGAAAACCGGTTGGTCAAAACTAAATACACTTGAGTAGTTAATATCAACTTCACCTTCTTTACCTTTTTTAGTTGTAACAACAATTACACCATTTGCAGAACGAGAACCATAAACAGCAGCCGTTGCATCTTTAATAACACTGATGGATTCAATTTCTTCAGGGTTTAACCTTGATAATCCGCCTTGTCTATCAGGAACTCCGTCAATTACCACCAATGCTTCGCTATTGTTAAATGTTCCGGTACCCCTAATATAAATGGGGTTGTCGTCATATCCTGGTTGTGGTGATCCTTGTCTGACAACTAATCCAGAAACGGCACCCTGAAGGCCTTTAGATAAGTTTGTAGAAGTTGATAATGATAAAACTTCAGCATCAACTTTTGAAATAGCCCCTGTAAGGTTTCGCTTACTTGAAGTCGTGTACCCCGTTACAACAACCTCACTTAAATCATTCGCTCCTGAAAGTAAGGTAATGGTCAGTTGATTTTGATTCTCAATAGTAATTACCTGACTTTGATAACCAATGTAGGAAAATTGCAACTGATCTGATTCGTTGGCTGAAATTGAAAATCCACCATCGAAATCTGTAGTTGTTCCCAAAGTAGAACCTACCACTATAACGGTAGCTCCTGGCAAAGGGTTGCCATTTTCATCATAAACCACCCCTTTTATTGGGCTTTGGGCATCATCAGTTGTAACTGGACCTACTTTATCCAATTCACTAACTTCCTTTGCGCTTATGATTTCCGTTGCTTTTTGTAAAGCTATCTGATCATTTATTTGAAGGAATGAAATGCCTAATGGTTCAAAAATATGTGTCAGAACATAATTAACCGATTTTTTATCGGCTTCAAAAAACACTTTTTGGTCAAAATCTAAGTCCCGAGAATTGTAGGTGAATTTTACCTTAAATTCTTTGGAAAGTATATCGATTACTTGACCAAGGGTTTCTCCGTTAAAGGAAACGGTCACTTTTTCATTCAATACCCCCTGTTTGTTTACGGGAGCCGAATAACTCTTATTGGCAAACGAAAACAATAAGAAAATATAAAGAAAGGAAAGCTTAAATATTTTTGAAGCTGTCCATTTATTAACGTGTTTCATATTATATTGGTTTAATTGTTATTGAATTATCTAAAAATTACGTTTACTTACAGCCATCAGAATTGATGATTATTTTATTTCCAACCAGTTCGTAGGTAGTATTGTCACCAATACTGAAGCACAAAATTTTCAACTTTTCTGGAAGCGGAACATCTGATAAAGATGTGGTAACAAAGCAGTTTTCGAGGTTGTCTTGAGTAAACTCAATCCTTAAATGATAAAGATCCTCAATCGTTGAAAAAATTTGGGTAATCGGTGTATCAACAAACACAAAGTTTAGCTTATCTATTTTGGTTAGATCAGATTCCATCTGTTTGTCTTCCTCAATTTGTATAACCTTATCAAACAATTTTTCATTTCGATCAAAGCGTGCTGCTTGATTTGGCAAAAGTGTTATTTCGTTTAGATCATACTTATCAATAATATTTGATTTTCTAAGCTTAACTTTTCCCGTCTTTACGATCACTTTGACCTCATCTAATTCATCAAAAGCGATCACACGAAAACTTGTCCCATAGACATGCGTTACAACTTCGTTAGAGTAAACAAAAAAGGGTTTGTATTGATTTTTACTAACTTCAAAAAAAGCTTCACCTTCTAAAAAAACCTCTCTTTTAACAATATCAAATTCGTTCGAATAAGAAAGTTTACTTTTGGGCTGTAACAGTACAGAGCTACCGTCAGAAAGCGTTATGAGTTTTGGCGCATTACTATTGTTAATTTGTTCGATTAGCCCTTCAGCTGGGGACGTATTATAATTACTGGTATTGTCTGCGGGATAAAATTTGTTAAAGAAAAAACTTCCTGAAATAAGAACAATCGCTAAAGTTGCTAAAACAAGTCTAAAAGAGCTTCGGCGCTTTTTATGAAAATCAACGTCCAGTTTTGACTTTAAGCTATATAGTTGTTCTTCTACTTCAAAGTCAGAAAATTTTTCTTCAAAAGCATTGAAAGTTAGAAAGAACGTTTTCGCACGTTCAACCAAATGCGCATTTTTGGCAGAATCAATAGCAAAGTCTTCCCAATAAGTATTGTATTCATTATTGAGAATCCAATTTCTAAAAGATTCATTTTGGATTAAATCTTCAATGTTCACAATTGTTTTTTCTTTCTTCATTTTAATTTTTATGGTCTTCTTTTTTCGATTTTTCTCTTAACACTAAGATTGATCGATAGACATGGTTTTTTACCGATTGGTAATTTATTTTTAGTACTTCAGCAATTTGTTCGTTATCTAAACCTTTAAAAAACTTTAGATAAATCACTTCTTTTTGTTTTGGCGGTAGTTGATTTAAAATTTTGTTCAGTTTTAAAACTTTTAACTTATCTGACTCTTTTTCTATCTCGATGTCTTCGTAAGACAATTCAAAACCTACTTTAACATTATCATCTCCAAATTGTTTAATGAAAGATCTTTGATTGATTTTTTTAAAAAGCTTATTTCTAAAACCGCCAAATATGTAGGATTTAACATCCACGTCTGGGTTCAAGTTTTTTCTTTTTTCCCAAAAATCCATAAACAAGTCTTGGATTGAGTCGTTAATTATAGACTTGTCAGATGTATAGAGTTTACCAAAATTGAATAAAGGTTTATAATACGATTTGAATATGGAAGAAAATGCAGCTTCATCTCCAGAAATAATATCCTTCCAGAACAGTAGCTCCACTAAATTTTTGTTAAAATCCATATAAAAACTTTCCCAGTTTACTAATATGTTCCTATTTTAATTAAAAAGTACTCAAAAAATGAGGGAAATATTTAATTTTTAGTGAAAAATATGATGTTATTTTAACTAATTCCGATCATAAGCAAAAACAACCTTAATTGCAAAGACCGCTTAAATGAGTTGTTTTGCTGTTATCTACGCAAAAGCTCTTGAAGCTTTTCAAGAGATACACCCTTGGTTTCTGGCATCATTAAGGCGACAAACAGCAGTTGGAATACCATCATAATTGCAAAAAACAAAAACACATACCCTGGATTAGCCAAACTGCCCAATGCAACCGGCATAAAAAGGGTGATTAGTGCCGCAAGAACCCAATGCGTAGAACTACCAAACGATTGCCCTTTAGCACGTAAACTTGTGGGGAAAATCTCAGAAATAAACACCCAAATAACAGCACCTTGACCTATGGCATGGGATGCAATAAAAAGAAACAAGAAAACGGGAACAATAATTCCTTGCCAAGAAAATAAAAATGCCAAACCAACCATAGTTAGCGAAACAATGTAGCCAACAGACCCAAAGTACATTAACGTTTTTCTTCCAAGGCGATCAATTAGATAAACACCTAAAATTGTAAATAGAAGGTTTGTAACACCAATACCTATACTAGAAAGCAAAGAAGCACTCTGATCTAATCCGGCCGATTTGAATATGCGAGGAGCATAATACAAAAACGCATTAATGCCCGAAAGTTGATTGAAAAAAGCGATTAAAAATGCCAATAGAATAGGGAACTTATAGGCCTTAGAAAAAAACCGTGAAGTCCCTGTTGTTTCGTTTTGTTGTGCGTCTAAAAGAGAAGGATCAAAGTCTTTGCCGTGCAACTCCAAATACACGCCACGAGCGCCAGCTATGTCGCCACGTTTGCTTAACAGCCAACGGGGTGAATTAGGAACACCAACAACTAGAATGGTGTAGATAAGTGCCGGTAGTGCCTCAATGCCGACCATCCACCGCCAAGGTTGCGCTCCCACATCATTCAACAAAAAGTTGGAAATAAAAGCCATCAAAATACCTAAAACAATATTAAATTGATACAACGCCACTAATCTACCGCGTTGATGACTTGGTGCAATTTCTGAAACATACGTGGGTGCGGCAACGGTTGAAGCACCTACACCTAAGCCCCCAATAAAACGAAAAAACGAAAACATATAGGGGTCAACAGCCAGCCCTGATCCTACAGCTGAAACAAAATACAATATTCCTATCCAGATTAATGTATTCTTGCGTCCAAACTTATCGCAAGGATAGTTTGCAAATATGGCTCCCAAAACAGTGCCCCATAAAGCCATAGACATTATGAATGTGCCGTGAAAAAAATCCGTAGTTTTCCATAATGCTTGCAATTGCTCATCAGCCCCTGAAATGACAACAGTGTCAAAGCCAAATAAAAAACCAGCTAAGGCAACAGTTATTGAAATTGTTGTAATTCGATTCATTTGTAACGATTATTAAAGAATTATAGGTGTTTTTTTGATGTAACTATTTTGTAGCAGGTTTCGACATTGAATATGGCGTTAGGTTTTCATCGGTTCCTCTATTAAAATTGGGCGATTTAGACATCCTAAAGTCTATGTTACCGCCGTTCATTAAATCATCGTGATCAA
>Ga0222719_10003129_pt1 | contig 14814 bp, 22 predicted proteins | sample C33_34DmetaG_FD_165039 | JGI IMG/M metagenome (GOLD analysis project Ga0222719, IMG submission 165039) | Estuarine water microbial communities from San Francisco Bay, California, United States - C33_34D | ecosystem: Environmental > Aquatic > Marine > Unclassified | place: USA: California...
ACATTTTAATATTTACCTATAATAAAATGCTCGCCTTCGCTATTCTCGCGATTATCGATATCATGATTCTCCTCCAAACTGGTAAGAAAGCTCCCAAGGAGGAGGGTGGGAAGTGGACTGTTTTCGGAACCATGGGTTGTGGCTGGACTCGAAAGCAGTTGGACTACATGAAAAAGAATGGTAAGGAACACACCTTTGTCGACTGCGACAAGGAGGGGTGCAAAGGCATGAAAGCCTTCCCTACCCTAAAGCACCCCAATGGTGAGACGACTGTTGGGTACAAGGAGGTTTAGAGACCACGAACAATCTGGAGAGAGAGGGAGAGGATGAAGGCGTCCATCAGGTTATCGATGGGCTTGAGGACGGTGATGTGCTTCACGAGGGAGCGGTTCCACACGAGACGGAGGAGGAAGGTGCTGACGAGGACGACAAGCACGAAGATGAGAAACTCCATGAGCGCGTCAGACTTGTTTTGAGCCTTGGTAACTTCCTGAATCATTTGTTATGTACTGATATTTTTTTCTGGGTACACTACAAATGAAAGGGCTACCACTGAGTGGTTCCGAAAGTAAGTTTACGAACCGAAGGTGGGGTTCCAAGCAGGGTATCGGGAACAACAACTGCTACGCCTATGCCGTGGGAGACTACGAGGCGTACAGGTGGCAAAAGTCCATTCCAGGTGACCGTTCGGGTCTCTCCAATGGACACCACTCGTACACTCATTGCACACATCTCCCAAAGCGTGTTGTGTCCGACAACCCCAAGAGGGTCTACAAAGTAGGTGCCAATGAGAAGTGTAAGAAGGGGTACTATAAGGTCATGATGTTCGTGTCTCCTGGGAGACCCACAAACTACATACGACAGGGGGACTTTCACTTTTACAAACAACACGGTGTAGTTGAGTACAAAATTAAACAAGGTGACACCGTGGTCTCTGTAGCTAAGTTCTTCAAGGTTCCTATGACGAGAGTCAAGAATGCTGGTCCATTCAAGGTTGGTAATCGTATCGTCTTCAAAGCGAATGTCTTTAGTCATAAGAGGGGTTGGGCGACTGGTCCCCTCCTGACAGATGCTAAGGGAAAGTCTATCGTAGACCCTCGTAAGGCTTCCCGTGATTATCCAGGTCTCAACTATGAGAAGTACTGTAGTTCATTCTGCGTCAAGAACCGTGGGATCAAAGTCGGTAAGACTCACCCCAAGGTCGGCAAGAATACTGTCTAGGTCTGGTTGGTTTTCAACATCGAAAGTGATGTCGAAGAGGTCTAACACGTCGAATATCGATTCTTCGTTCAAGGACACAGAGTTTGAAGCTGCTGTGTAATTGTTTTGAATCGTGACGACAATCTTAAATTGGGAAGTATCGAAAACTTTCCTACACGTGGGGCATGTATTCTTACCTTGTTCCTTCCATCTCTGTAGACAGTGGGAATGAAACATATGTCCACATCGAATCGGAGGATTTGTCCTCGTCGATTTGACTTCATTGAGACATATGGCACATGTCGACATTCTATAGGATGGTTTTAAAGTTTTTTCCGTGATTTCGCTCACCTAGTAGATATCGGGAACCTTGAGGAGGGGCTTGTCACAAGTCTTGCAGTTCTCCTTACCCTGTTCCTCCTGTACCTTGGAGAGAAGGGCGGGACCCTGCTTCTGGAGAAGCTGCCTGTACGAGTAGTTATCCTCGAACGTGATGCCGTTCTGCTTCATCACGTAGTTGTTGAAAAGTTGGGCTGAAGAATTGATGGTGAAACACCGACCGTCGGCCATACCAAGTCGCTGCGACATTTTGTTAATATTACATCAGAAATTAATTTGTCTATTGTGGATGGTTCGCATCCAGGATTCGAATCCCTTCTCTCTGAGCTTTTCGATGAACGGTTCACATTTGTATCCCAAGAAAATGTCAAACACGTCCGTCTCCTCCGTTCTAGACACCCGAATGTCAGGTCGCTCGTTGATGTGCTGGTTGATGATGTTGTAGGCGAAAGCAATCTCCTTGAGGGTCTCGGCACCTGTGATGATGATCTTGCCCGTACTAAAGATGCTGCAGGTAATCTCTTTCATATCCTCTGCGGGTTTGAACTTAATCTTGACGGCTGAGTACCTATCAGGCTCGAAGGAGACTTTGAAGATGTCTTGGTACTCCTCGAACCAGTCCGCCACCTTCATGAGGTTGATGTTGTAGTTGAGGCTGAAGTTTGAGTTAATCATGACGACACGGAAAGCGTCCGAGGAGACCTTGATGTCGAGTCCCAAAAACATCTTGAAGATGTACATGAGTTGGGTGATGATGCGCTTACAATCAAAGAGGTCACAGCAGCCAGCAACCTGAATCGAACCGTTGGGAAACACCTTGACAGACTTGGTGCTGTAAGTGTCATGGTACGTCAGAGTCACCTGATTGTAGAATGTCGTGGGCTTCAACTTCCATTCAAACCCCTCCGTCGAAGAACCCTCCCTCTTCAAACGATACGACCCAATGCGCTCGAACGTCTCACGAAGCTTTTTAATATCAATCTGCTGGATAAAGCTCGAAACCATAGTGATTGTCGTAATCTTGACCCACGAGGGTCTAGTCTCATCTGGAAGACCTTTTCGTATCTCATCGAGGGTGAGGAGATACGAAAAGCTGTTATTGGCGATAGATGAGTACATCTTTGAACATGTTTTTTTACGTGTGTCGAGGTTCACTTAGGTTTTCTAAGCACAACCCTTTGTTATATCTGCGGTTGCTGTTGTACATCCAACAAAGTGATGAGGGGCTACTTTATTGGGTTGTACGCCATTAAGTTCGGACGCGTTGTTGTATGCCCAGCATGTGTTCCCATTAGATCTGAACCCGATTGCAGTTTTACCCGCCGCAGTCGCGAGGGTGCGACAATCCTCAAAGCTTGTTCCCTCACCCAACTCTGTGTGTCCACTGGCTGGGTAGGGCATATCAGATTCAGGGTACACATTTTCAACGAAGGTGCAACCACCATTTTGGATATCCTCACCGGGTTTTACACATCCTACGCTGTGTCCTGCGGCACCCCCCAAACCCTGTAAATCTGGTGACCACCTGTACGCAAAACAGGTGTTGGGCATACCAGTTGTCGAATCACGGAATCCGAATGTATTATAGAACTTGCTTTTAGCTAGGTCACGACAAGCTTCGATAGAAGTAGCCTCACCAAGTTCGACGTGTCCACTTTCTGGGTACGCCATATCCTCATTATAGACAATGTATTCGGGTGGTGTATCGTCATCAGCACCACCAGCACCACCAGCACCACCATCCTCCTCACCCCCACCCATCATTAGGGCAGCACTCACACTGGATGAAAGGCATATCACACCCAAACCTGCAATCATTGCGACTTGAGCCATCGTAGTCTTATACTTTACTCTGAGTTTTTTTTTTGATATTCGTAAGAAGATTGTTTCTACTTATGAATATTGAATTGAAACAATGATACAGTCTAAAGAAAAGTACCCGAATTCCATATAGGGGATTGGTTTGCATCATAAGCCACCACATTACGGTCATTTTGTACAATAAGTGTGTGGGGTGGGGTTCCCTGCCCAAATGTTCCCGAATTCCATAGAGCTGTGCTATTCGCATCATAGAGAACCACATTGCCATCACCCTGCATTACAAGTTTATAAGGTGGGGTTCCCTGCCCGGATGTTCCCGAATTCCATATAGCTGCGTTAGTGGAGTCATACAGAACCAAATTACCATCCCCCTGTGTTATGAGTCTATACTCACCGTTTTCAGATGTCAGTATCTCTGGACACTCTTGGACACATGTAGAAATAATTTCAGCGCCACCAGCACCGTCTCCATCTTGGTTGTCGGAACCACCAGCGCCACCAGCGCCACCAGCGCCACCAGCGCCACCAGCGCCACCATCTTCCTCACCCCCACCCATCATTAGAGCAGCCCCAACACTGGAGGAGAGGCATATCACACCCAAACCTGCAATCATAGCCATTTGAGCCATTGTAGTCTTATACTTTACTCTGAGTTTTTTTTTGGTTAAAGAAGACAGTCGTCTCCTGACTACATGACCTCTTTCATTAAATCCGCCAAGCACGTTCACGATGTTGAGGTAGACCTCTCCTACATTGAAATCGTGTACGAGCGGTACGTGCCGGGTAAAGGGTACGATACATACACGGATTATATCAACGGTGAACCCCTAGGAGATTGGTTCGTCATCAACTCCGAGAGGCAGTCTATTCCATACGAAAAATTCCTAGATGCTATGGTCACCAAGACCCTTGAGGTGCGTCAACGCATGGCCGAACTCGCCCTCGAGAACATTCTCACCTATGAACAACCACTAAGGGTCTATGTGCGCCTCGCGCACGCGATGAAAATCCTTGATCCTACATTTCAACCACCCCGCATAAATATGGAGAGTGCTTGGCAAGTGGAGTGCATCAAAAACATGTGTACACCCGAAGCTATTTCTGAGTGTACCAAGAAGTCTCGTCTCGAATACTTCTTCAACGTCGTGCGTACAATAGAGCTAGAACAATGACCAGTACGGCAATAAGAACCCAACCCCATGGGATGCTTCGGTTAGAGACACCAACCTTCACCATCTCCTTCTTTTCACCGCAAGTGAAACCCGTATCAATGTTTCGTCGGGGGTGGACACCCCTCTCGAGACGATGAGGTTCCTTCTCCTTCGCACAGAGACCAGTCTCGCAAAAGACACTTTTACCAGCGGCGGGAATACCCGTGCTTGGCGTAACTTCCTGAAAATCATCAAAACCCCCAGTCTGTCGCACACCCCCTGGGAGGGAAAAGTCGTGTGTGACAAATGGGTTCACATCATTGATGGCATCTTCGTCGTTGAGCATATGTACGCTCATCGTTGTTACTACTACTTCAGATTATATTTTTTGTCATGCATCTTGTATCGGTGTTCCTCCCACATCTTATCTAGGTCTACATTCAACATGTGCGCAAGTTGGAAGAGGTAGCTGAAGACATCTCCCATTTCCATCATGACGTCCGTCCCTCGCTCCTTCTTAAGGTTTGTCTTTTTGAAAGTTCTCTTGTACTGACGAATAGCAGATGCCAACTCTCCAAACTCCTCCGTCAGGAGAAGCCATACAGTGTCTACGGCAGCCCTATCCCAACCCTTGGATTTACACACTTTCTCAGTTTCATGCTTGTAATAGTTCAAGCTCATCACTTATATCATCTTAGTTTCCAATCTTTAATTGAATCCGATTTTATCATTGAAATCCATCTTTTTACCAACAGTACTGGTATTGGCGGGACGATCGAGGAGTGTGCGGGTGCTGTCGATGTCCTCGGCGTAAGCGATGTACTGAGAGACACCAGTCTGAATTTGGGAGAGCGCCGTCTCGATGACACGACCGTTCATCATCTGAACCTGCTCCTTAACCTGTGTGTGATGGTCACCAGCGTTGTTGATGAAGACCATACGCATGATACCGTAGAGGTCGTCGGGGTTTTGGTAGTCGATGGCGATACCAGTCTTGTTCTTGAAAGCCTGGCGGATGCCACGCTGGAGAAGATTTTTGTTAAAATCCGAAAAAAAGAGAGTGTTCAGGGGAGTTTCACACTGCTGGAGAGAATCAAGGTGGAGATTGTCACACATTTAATATAGCTTCCGAAAAAAATTATATGTCTATAGTAAATGCTTAACTTTGCTGACTTTGACGAAGTCTATGCCAACAAGCCTATCAACGCTGAGGAGATTCCCTGCAAACCTCCAGCCTGCTTCGTTGGTTCCTACGCCCCTGTCGCCAAGGCTGGTGAGGAGGGTCCCTTCTTTGTGAACACGTACCTTCTCCAACCAAACCGTAAATTCGAGGTTTTCGGAACCGTTCCCGTGAGGAGCAAGGATCTGGAGTGCAAGAAATAAGTTAAAAATAAAAGTGGAACTTTAGATATATGAGGGTCATTAAACGCTCAGGTCGTATTGAGGATATGAAGTTTGACAATGTCACCAATAGGATCAAGAATTTAACGTATGGACTCTCTGAGAAATGTGATTCCACCAAAGTTGCGCAACAGGTTTTTTCGTCTCTGTACGACAACATCACAACCCAAGAAATTGATACCCTCTCCGCTGAGATTTGTGTGGGGATGATTACGTCCGACCCCGATTACGAGACATTGGCGACACGTATCGTCGCGAGTAACATCCAGAAGGTGTGTCCCAACAACTTCCACCTCGCGATGCGTAAGCTTCACAAGGCTGGTATCATCACCGATGAAGTTGTCGAGGTTGCCCAAAAGGTCAAAGGTAACATCGACCCCGACCGCGACTTTGATTTTGGTTATTTTGGCTTGAAGACTATGGAGAAGAGTTACCTTCAACGCCTAGATGGAAAGTTGGTTGAGACTCCACAATACATGTTCATGCGTGTATCCATAGGTATCCACGGAACCGATATCCCTTCGGTTCTCGAGACGTACGACAAAATGTCCCAAGGATACTTCATCCACGCCACACCAACCCTCTTCAATGCTGGAACACCTCGACCCCAGATGTCCTCGTGCTTCCTCATCGCTGGTAAGGAGGATTCCATCGACGGAATCTACGGAACTCTCACAGAGTGTGCACAAATCAGCAAATGGGCGGGTGGTATCGGGATGCACATCCACAATATCCGAGCCAATAAGTCTCGCATCCGAGGGACGAACGGTCAATCCGATGGTATCATCCCAATGCTCAGGGTTTTCAATGCTACTGCGCGCTACGTGAACCAAGCGGGTCGTCGTAAGGGTTCCATCGCCGTGTACCTGGAGCCATGGCACGCGGATATCATGGACTTCCTTGAACTGCGCCTCAACCAGGGTGATGAGGAGGCTCGTTGTAGAGACCTCTTCTCCGCCCTCTGGATTCCTGACCTTTTCATGAAGAGGGTCGAGTCTGGTGGCAACTGGTCTCTCTTCTGCCCCGACAAGGCTCCAGGTCTTTCTGATTGCTATGGTGAGGAGTTTGAGGCTCTCTACACCAAGTATGAAGAGGAGGGTCGTGCCAACTCCACCGTCCCCGCTGCCGATGTGTGGAAGGCGATTCTCAAGTCTCAAACTGAGACTGGTACACCCTACATGCTCTACAAGGATGCGTGCAACTCCAAGTCGAACCAAAAGAATCTGGGTGTCATCAAGAGTTCCAACCTGTGCACAGAAATCCTGGAGTACACCGACAAGGATGAGACATCCGTGTGCAACCTGGCGTCCATCGCCCTCCCCAAGTATGTGAACAAAGAGACAAAGTCTTTCGACTACGAGAAGCTCCATGAAGCCACGAAGATTGTCACGAAGAACTTGAACCGTGTCATCGACCGCAACTTCTACCCTGTGGAGACTGCGCGTCGCTCGAACATGAAGCATCGCCCCATTGGTCTCGGTGTTCAGGGTCTTGCTGATGTATTCATCCTATGTGGTCTCCCCTTCGATTGTGAAGAGTCTCGTCTCATGAACGCGCACATATTCGAGACGATGTACCACGCTGCCCTCGAGGCTTCCTCTGAACTGGCTGAGGTTGAGGGTTCCTATGAAAGTTTTGGGGATTCACCAGCCTCTAAGGGTATCCTCCAACCTGATATGTGGGAGGGTGAGACCAAGTTTAGTGGTCGCTACGATTGGGATGTGATGCGTGAGCGTGTGAAGACGAAGGGTCTCCGAAACAGTCTCCTGATGGCACCCATGCCCACCGCCTCTACCGCCCAAATTCTGGGTAACAATGAATGCTTCGAGCCATACACCACGAACATCTATCTCCGACGTACCCTCGCTGGTGAGTTTGTTGTAGTCAACAAGCACCTCGTAGAAGACCTGAAGAAGGTGGGTCTTTGGTCTAAGGAGATGAAGGACTTGATGGTCAAGGCTGGTGGTTCTATCCAAAACATTGTGGACATTCCCGATGACATCAAGAATTTGTACAAGACTGTATGGGAAATTAGTCAGAAGTGCATCATCGACATGGCTGCAGACCGTGGACGTTTCATTGACCAGTCACAATCTATGAATCTCTTCATGGAGAGTCCCACGATGTCCAAGCTCTCCTCGATGCACATGTACGCGTGGAAGTCGGGTCTCAAGACTGGTATGTATTACCTACGCTCCAAGGCGAAGGCTCGACCAATCCAGTTTAGTCTTGAACCAGATTGTGTGGCGTGTTCAGCTTAAAGTTTTCATTGGATAACTACTCAGAAAACATGGACAAAGCTCTCGAAACCCTTCAAATCAACGAGTACAATAACAGAAAAATTGTCCTCTCTACCAAGCAGGGTACGCCTATGCGTGTCCAATTCCCCCGTATGTACATGCCTTTCGGTGTGTCTGGTTTTACACCCGAGGTGGGTCCAACAAAGTACAACATCGACTTTGCCATCAAGGGGTATGATGAGGAAGGAAGCTACATGAAGAAATTCTACGAGTCTGTGAAGAAACTTGAGGACAAAATCATCGATGCTGTCGTCGAGCAGAGTGAAGTCATCTTCGGAAGTCAGATGTCAAAGGAGGAGCTTGTCCCTATGTTCAACTCAAACGTTAAGGAATCCCCCGACCGTGAGCCAAAGTTTCGGGTAAAGGTTGATACGGACTTGGATGACCTCCTGAAGGCATCCGTCTATGACGCGGATAAGAGTCCTATCCGTGACCAAGTTACAAATGGTCTCTATGCAAGAAATTCGGGACATGCCATCGTTGAACTTGGCAGTGTGTACTTCTTGAACAGAAAGTTCGGGTGTACGTGGAAATTGCATCAGCTCGTCGTCTATGAGCCTCAGAATCTCAAGGGATTTCAATTTAAGATTTAGTCGTATTCAAAAGTAAAATGCTATAAATAGCCTGAGCTTCCTTCAGAAGTTTACCTTCCACCCTGGTAAACTTCTTAGGGTTCATACCGAGTTTGATTTTAGCCATCTTCACAGAATCTTCCCACTTGGAGAGAGACATGCTTACTTATTATCCTTGATTATTTTTTTGTAAGCCTTGGTCTTCTTGGAGGGGACGAGGCAGAACGAACCCTTCTGCTCGGACTTCTCCTTCGCCATGTCGATGAACGCCTTGAACGTGGGGTTCTTCTTCAGGGACTTCTTCGCCGCCTTGCTCGCCGCCTTGGAGACGATGCGACCATCCTTCATCATCAAATCCTTCTTCTCGAGACCACCCGAGGTCTTGTCAGCAGTGCCGTGGAAAACTTCAGCGCGGGAACCAATCATCTTTTACATTACGCTTTGAAAATTTTCTTGATGTCCAAGATTGAGATTTTGTCACTCGTCCTGTTGACTGGGATTTGATTTTCGATTCGCTCATCATTGAGTACCTTTGAACACACGATGGACTTATGACCTTGGAGAGCCATCATCTCTTCTTCAACACTCACGAAACGCGCACACTCCTTGTACACCAACTTTTTTACGTAGACAGGTTTGGTCTGACCCGTTCGATGCGCCCTACCGATGGCTTGGAGTTCTGTCGCAGGATTCCACGAAGGTCCAGTAATGTAGACTCGAGTCGCTTCCTGGAGATTGAGACCCTGACCACCACACTTTATCTGAATGATGAATACCGCTCCTGGAGCAGCCTTTTTGAAACCCTCAATCTGTCTGACGCGCTCCTCCTTGGGTACAGAACCGTCGATTCGGTAGACAGGTCTCGTGACATTCTTCTGAATGTGATTCATCTCACCTCTAAACTGACAGAAGATGAGGGTCTTTTCATCTGGGTGCTCATCAATCATACGGAAGAGGGTCTCCATCTTGTTGGAGCGACCCACCCATTTCTCCGATTGTGTCTCGTTCTGCTTTGCGACACCATCGAGGTACATCTGAGGCCAAATCATCACTTGACGCGCACGAAGAAGGCATTCCAAGATGACCATATTTTTTGCATTGAGGCTTTGTGCATATCTGAACGCTTCACGAATCGTGTCCTGCGCCTCAAGGAACACAATCTCGTAGAGCTGCTTCTCATCTGGAAACATTTCCAACTCAACATTCTCAAAGTGGCATGGAGGAAGGCGAAGACGCTCGTTGATTTTGGCCAAGTCTTCCTTGGTGCGTCGAAGGATGTAGATGTCCTTGATTTTACTTGTCATACCCTGTACAACCACCTTGGATAGACCCAAAAAGGTACACAGGGACACAAAGTCCTCCATCGAATTGAACACTGGGGTGCCAGTCACAATCCACTTGATTTGAGTCTGGAGGCGACACACACTCTTGAACAGTTTGGACTTTTTGTTACGAATCTCGTGGGCTTCATCCAAGACGACGCGGTCCCATTGCACCATGTGAAGGGGAGACTTCTCATGAGTAGAAAGGAGGGAATAAGGTGCGAGAGTGACATCTGCATCCTCAATCCTCCTCTTGGGTCCATCAAAGACACTGATTGTCAGGTGTGGGGCGAAGCGGGTCACCTCTTCAACCCACTGTGTGATAATAGATTTGGGTACGACGATGAGTGTGCGTCCTTTAGGATTCCCAAGCATAGTGGAAACAATTTGCACAGTCTTACCCAGACCCATTTCGTCACAAAGGAACCCACCCTTGGGTCCCGAAGTTTGACTCTCCATCGTGAGCATCCAAAGAACACCCTCTCGTTGATAGGGTGCGAAAAGGCGTCCATGGAGAGTATCTTTCGCCAACGTGTACTGGTCTTCAATCTTCATAGTAAGGGTCTTCTTCGGGGAGTGTATCAATCTCACAGGGAGGTGGTGGTTTAGGTTCCTTTTTCTTACGAGGCTTCTTCAACTTAGGTTTTGGAAGTTCGTCTAGGTGTTCCCTAAAGTAGAGAACCTTGTCCCAAAATTCCTTCATCACAGGGAGATAAGTCTTCCACCATTCACGGTCACGCTTGACGTTTACCACCACAAACTCTTCTGGGTTAGGCCAGTTGAAGTCTGCTGGTTTGTACTGGATGAAGTCAGCCTCTTCTAAATCCAAAATTTCCATACATAATTGAAGCTGGGGCATATAGTGTTCGGGAACACACGGTTCAATCTTCCTCATCATCGGACATTTAATCTCGACGAGCTTACCAGACTCAGAAACACCGTCAGGACTTCCACCCAACCAACTGTGTTCTGGATGTGGACAGAGACCAATTTCATGTACAACCTCGCCATGTCTCTCCTCATAGAGAATGCGTGCTTCATCCTCGTACTTCTCGCCATGTCTAGTGGCTTCATTACCAGTAAACTTTTCTCCGAGACCACATTTCTTAAGAAGGAGTCCCTCTGGTGTTTCGTACTTATTCTTTCCGATAGCTGTAGCAGCATCCGAAGCCGTCAACATGTTGCCACGAAGTGCGAGCCACTCCTCCGACTTTTGTGCTGCATATTCCCTTTCAATCAGGGCTTTGACATTCGGGTGCATCCTAAACTAGTTGAGGTTGTACGTTTTAAGTTCCTCTAACACCTGAAAGTACATCTGAGCAGCGTTCTGCTCCGCCTGCTTCTTACTCTTGGCGACACCTCTCGAACAGAAGGTGTTGTTAATGTAGATGTCGATGTAAAAGAGGCCTTCGTGGTGTGCAGCAACCCTGTAATCTGGGAGTTCCCAGTTATTGACCTGACAGTGGCGCATGAGATGATCCTTGAAGTTATCATCAACCATGATGGAGTTCATATTAATCATATCTGGGTCTTGGTAGATACGAAGGATAAACTCCTTCGCGTGGATGAGACCAATATCCATGTAGATAGCACCGATGAGTGCCTCAAAAACATCCTCCAAAATCTTGGGATTGTTGTTCCAACCGTTACGCATCCCCTTCTCATCCATGATGACGAGCTGTTCAAGTCCCAACTTCAACGCAATCTTAGCTAATGTTTCACCACGAACGAGCTTTGTACGAGCTTTCGTGAGGAAACCTTCTTGCTTACTTTCATGTCTATCGAACAGGAACTTAGTGATGACAAACCCAAGGACGGAGTCACCAATAAATTCGAGGGTCTCAAAGGATTCTGTGAATTGTTCATACTCCTTGAGAGCAGATTTATGTGTAAAAGCCTTTTGGTACAAATCAAGATTTTTGACCTTTGTACCAACAAGTTGTTCAGCCCTCTCCTTGGTTAGGAAAGTGACCATCGTTGTTATGTTATGTATGTGTTATTTTTTTAAGCCTTCTCCTCCTCCTTCTTGACGTAGTGGGGGCTCAGGTACTTCTGGAGGTTAAGGTAAGTCACCTGGACGTCCGCGGGAGGCGCGAGGAGGTCGCGAAGCTTGTCGTCGAGGATAATCTGACGACCGTTGTCGGGGTGCTTGAGACCCTTCTCGGTGATGTACTTGTTGACAATCTTGGTCACCTCGGAACGGGAGACGAGCTCACCAGCGGGAAGTCCGAGAAACTCGCGCAACTTAGGCGTCACATCCTGCTTGCGGTTGAAGCCGTTGTTGGCGGCGCGAGCCTTAGCCTTCTCACCATCTGGGTCTTCCTGGGTGTTCTTCACCTTGCGGATGAGCTTAGTGAGGTTCTTGATGTCGTTGCGGAGAGCGGCGATTTCGGTTTGAATGGTTTCGAGAGACATTATATCTTTCTTACTCGCGTAACCTTTAAGTCTATGTAGAGTAGAAAGAATAGTACCGTGATTGCTGTCAGGATTAAAGCATTAAGTTGGAATGGGGTGAACTGGAACGCTTTGTTGGGACGGTCTATGATTCTGAACGGTTGCCTGGAACGGTCATCAGGGCACCCTCCGAAGCAGCAGTCTTCGGGGCAGGGGAGAACATTGGGGCCACGACGAACCCCACAGAATTGGTCAGAACTCCCCTTGTACATGTAACATCTACACTCGTCTATCACGTTACAGACCATTTATTATATCACGATATAATAATGGATGAGTACATATATTCGAAGTCGACCATCGATAAATTTTTAAACGAGAATCTCCTGTTCAAGGATGCTAAACTGAAGAAGTACTACGACCGCGATGAACAGAGAGACCTTGGAAAGTTCAGGTCTCGTGTCGCGACTACACACGGTTCCAAAAACTTCGAAAAGGTTGTCTATGCCCTGGTAACAGACTGTACACGTGATATCTTACTGGAGACTCTCGGAGAAATCACCACCTTCATGAAGGACATGGGTGACATCATCGTCAGTGGTGGAGAGGCGTTCAACTTGTACACAGACTACGAGCAACACGTGGTCACGAGTGACATCGACGCCAAGTTTGTCCCGCGAATGGCGGTAAATCCAAAATTCTTTGGAAAACTTCAGGCGACCAAACTCATTCTCTGGAACAAGATGGGTGAGATTGCGAAAAGTTTGAATACACGAATCAAGACCCGAATCCTCATGATGAAAAAGAAGTACCCCAAGGTTTTCAAGTACCTTGGTATCAGTTTCAAGCAGAAGGGTCCCTACGTCACTCGGAGGTATACTCTTATCAAGAAGAAGAAGACTCGAAACAATGCCCAGCCAGGGAAGGGTGATGTGTTCATTGATGTGGAACTCTTCGCCCTCGACCTCAATATTCGTTTCTTCTCCCCAGAGACGGGTAAAATTGAGGATGTGACTCTAGGTGGTCTGTTGGACATTCCCTTCATGCGTCCCAAGGAGTTTGGATACGAGGTTGTCCTTTCTCGTAAGAGGGGTGTCACCTACAGGAACCCGATGAACGGTAAGAAGGTCACGAACAACAAACTGTATGTCGCCAGTAAGGAGTTTCTCATCGAGGACATCTACCTCATGCAAAAACTCAAATTACGCCCCGAGAAAATTGAGAAAGACCGTCAGCGTCTGGTTCGCCTCGGACAGTCTTTCAGTAAGAGTGTCAAGGCGTCTGACACTATCGAAGAGGTGTTCAAGAAGGTGCGTACGAAAATCATCAAAAAGCGTACACCAGCTACCAAGAAAAATGCACAAGTATCCGTCAGTAAGGCGATGCGTATAGACCCTTACAAGTACAAAAACTTTACGACGAAACCCTCTGACGAACGTCTCTCCAAGCAGTTTGTCCACGGTCTCAAACCTGTCGTGAAAAACACCAATGTCCAGGGATATGAGAAAACATCAGGGAACAAGCGTTTCAATCTCAAAAATTTGAAGTGGAAGAATGTCAAAAACAATTCGTACGTCAAGAATGAATATTCACTGAGACCCGAGAAAGCTCAACCACTCCCCAAAAATATGAATCTTCGTAACACTCTCTATGGGTACAAACCCAGGAGAAATGATTGGGTTCCAGAACAATTACTCAATAAGGTATCCGCCATCCCATTTGTTGGGTTAAAGAAATGAGACGCATATCAACCATAAAATGATCTACAACGCCCCCGCCAAAGGTGAAGATGGTCTCTACTTTGTGAAGGCTCTCAATGATGACAAGCGTAAGTCCTTCGTCCAGCTCAATGGTGTCAAGGTCTCTGACGTCACCGAGGAGATTGTCCTTGACCTCGTCTCGGAGATGAACATCCAGAAGATTGCTGATATCGATGAGAAGAACCTCGTCGCTGCCCACGAGAACTGTGAGGCGTGGTTCGGTAAGAAGTTGTCCGAGAATGTCGTAAAGGGTGCCTACACCCCCAGCGTGAAGGATGCTCAGGTGACCGCTGACCGCATTGAGGTGACCAAGGTGTTCAACGCGCAGCAGGAGAAGGTTGACTTTGAGATGGTTCAGCCAGGGAAGGTGTGTGATGTCATCCTCGAGTTCGCTGGTCTTTGGTTCGCCAAGAAGGCTTACGGCTCAACTTGGAATATTGTCCAGGTCAGGGTTCATGATGACCCCATCATCGACACATACCCAGAAGAATATGCCTTTGTCGACGAGACTCAGGAATAAAAAAATTGTTACATATAAATATAACACGATGATT
>Ga0222719_10003131_pt1 | contig 14809 bp, 11 predicted proteins | sample C33_34DmetaG_FD_165039 | JGI IMG/M metagenome (GOLD analysis project Ga0222719, IMG submission 165039) | Estuarine water microbial communities from San Francisco Bay, California, United States - C33_34D | ecosystem: Environmental > Aquatic > Marine > Unclassified | place: USA: California...
CGTTCCTCTTTTCCATCGATGAGGGAGAGCCTCGGGGCACTAACAGCAATTGGACTTTTCTTTGGCGGCCTGCAAGTCGATACCTTTCTTGTCACTGTCTGCGGAATTCCCTTGCGCTGCTCGTTGTCGAATCAATTCTCCCGCCATGGTCAAAAATGCTTCCTCAACATTCTTTGCTGACTTTGCTGATGTCTCTATAAAAGGAATGCCCAGTTCGTCGGCAAACTCCTTCGCCTGTTCTTCGGTAACCACCCGATCGGCCGTTCGATCGCTCTTGTTTCCCACCAACAATTTGACGGTTCCTTCCGCCGCGTATCGATTGACTTCTTTGAGCCAATCATTGACATGATCAAAAGACTCTGTCGATGTGACATCAAAGACCATGATAATCCCATCGGCACCACGATAATAGGCACTGGTAATCGTTCTAAACCTTTCTTGGCCGGCCGTGTCCCAAATCTGTAGTTTTACTGTCTTTTTGTCAATCTTGACGGTCCGAAAGCGAAAGTCGACACCAATGGTGGATATGTACGATTCCGTAAAGGCGTCATCCTATCAGCAATGTAGATTGTTAGTAAGTAGACGCACGAGCAGATTAAGCGATAACGACGAATTGAGATAAAACAACAAGAGAATGGTTGTCGTGAGATGTTGATTGTCATTGATGCAAACGAGACGAGTCCTAAACAATCAAATGAAAGAAATCAAATATAATGTCAAATCGAGTTAAATGCACAGATTTTATCACAATCTTCGTACCGCGAAACGTAATAATAGACATGATTTTCCCACTCCACTGTCTCCAATCAAGACTAGCTTGAAGAGGTAGTCGTAATCACGTTGTTTGGATGATGATCCGGGCGCCATGGTGACAGAGTATGGAGTCGTTTTTCTCCCTGCTGCGTCCCTTCGCGAGAAGCTCGAGACGGCGGACTTGCATTGGGACGATAACGGATGTTTAAGATACAAATAAATACGTTGCCGTAGATTCATATGAACCAAGATCCAGACCATGCATTAGGGATAGAAATAAAAAGATATCGATTGTTCACACTTCACACATTGGATGGCCGACAGCAAGCAGCAACAACGACACACTTGCAGACTACTAATACTCGTATCGACAAAGACAACTGTCAAGACCAGGACGACCAAACTCTTTCTTTCGGTACGAGGATTACTAATGTCTGACAATTATTATTCACGCAGCGATCGGCGTGACTTTTCGTCGGGAGGTGGATACCGGGGTGGTGGTGGAGGAGGTTCGTACCGCGGCCGTGGGAGAGGACGAGGGCGTGGCTACTATGGTCGAGGAGGACGAGGACGGGGCTATCGAGGAGGTGGGGGTGGCGCTCCCTATCATCAGAATCGAGGAAATCGTCATCGACGAGGTGGGGGTAGTGGAAATCGATTTGCGGCCGACTCAACGAATCAGCAAGATCCCAAGGTGGCCTTCGTTCAGCAACTCGTGCAGATGGTCAACCAAGTGGGGGCCTTTCCGCCGATGAAACTTGATCCATCCAATGCGTCGCAAGAAATGGAAGACACACAGAAAGAAACATCGCGAGCTGTTGTGACAACGCAGGCAAAGAATGTTCAGGCCTTTTCGTCTGTTGTTTGTGGATCTAACTCAAAAATGTTTCTACAAAAGGAATCCTCGAGTCAAAGGTATGATGAACAAGTCGGACCCTTGGTGTCGGGTCTTGTCCATGCGTGTTCAGTATGGCCGCTCCAAACTCCTTGCTATGCAGCGCTGACCTTGAATATTCACGAACAAGCCTTGACAATCAACGAGGAAGCCAACAATGGCCTACCATTCGGGGAACGATGTATTGACTATGCACTGCGAGTGCTGGCGCGAGATTTGGATTCGTTAGTACTGTTGAACCAAGAGAAATCAGACGGCAAGATAGGCACCCCGGATCGGCCACGTACACTGGTTCGTCTTCGATTGACATTGCGGTACTTTGCTATGCTTTCAAAATTCAATATGGTTGTACCGTACGACCCAGATGAAGCTGTGGTGCCAGCAGCTACGCATCAACAGGCACTAAGTCTTTTCGGGGTGTTGGAATCTATGGTTCAGGCAGCTTTGCAAGCCAGTGAGAGACATCAAAATGTCGGCATAGCGTGTATCTTGGCTCATTTGGTTCTGGATACAATTCCTTATTTGATTTCCCACGATGAAGGTGAAACAATTCCCGTTGACATCATCCGCGAAAGCCTTGTTGGTCCTCTTGAGAGAATCATCGAAATGTACGCATCCTCGTTTGCTCCGGGCCTCGGAAGATCTTCCATTTTACTCAAGGAAGATCAATTGGAAGATATTGGCGAGGACGCGGAAGAGGATGACGATGATGAAGAAGATGATGATGACGACGACGATGAGGGATCGTCGGGCCAGGTGTGCGACAGCTTACAAGATCTCATGCGAGCGGTGCGGCACTTGTTAAAGGACGAATCCGCATCAATTTCTCCCAAGTTTGCTATATTTTCCGATGCTCCCTGGAAGCATCTTACAAAGCCAAGTGAAACTGCGTCATCAGAAGCAGTTCCACAAGGAGACTCGGACATGAAACTGGAGGGAGACGAAGCTCCTCCGCCCGAGATGTCCGACGACAAGAGCGACGACCCACTCGTATATTCTGGAGAACCTATGAAGTTATCGATCTTCCGCGACTGTCAGTCTTTGGCATTCCTTCTTGGCGCTGATTTGGCTTCTTCAAATGCTCAACTTGCCAAGGTTGATCTCGATGGAATGGTGTTTGGGCGTCTTCCGATCTTTGGACCGCCTCCAGAAATGGACGACGACGAGGACGACGATGAAGAGGACGCGCAGGATGGTATGGAGACACAATCCCCATCAAACAATCGTCTAGATTTCTATCACAAGAACTGTGGCTTGGTCGACCGTTTCTTCATTGGAGAAGCTATCAGAGACACCATCCTTTGTCACGAAAGTTGCGTAAGTGGTGCTGGTGTCGAAAAAGGAAGCACGAAGTCTGCCGCTGAGCAGGTTTTGTCTATTGCCAATATGATGGGATCTGACGATGGAATGGGAGTGGAATATTGTATTGTTGAGGCAATTCTATCCCTTGTCGTCCAAGCTGCGTCTTCTTCAAGTGTGCAGCTGATCTATTTGTCACGCTTGTTATTAGAGGTGACCCGTATCTCGCCTGGTGTCGTTACTCCGGCCATCGTTGTTGCAGTTTCGAATCTATTCCACGACTACATGCCTGCACTGGTGCCGGTGGCGAGGTACAATCTTAGTAGATGGTTCGCCTTCCACTTGACCAACACGGACTTTCAATGGCCATCGGGATACTGGAAGCACTGGGAACCGTTTGTGCTTTACGGATGGAAGAATAGTCGAGGGGGATTCGTAAGGGGGGCTCTTGCGCTAATGGCCGACTCTCTGAGCAACCCCGAAACTTTGATTACTGACTGTCTTCCTCAGGGAAGTACGCTTTGTAACTTCCTCGTATCTGGCGAGGAAAAGCATCTTTTTGGGCGTGATGCTGAGAAGCTATGTTCTCTGGAAAAGGATGTTTGTTCTCGTATTTGCGAAAACGGCGAAGATGCTGGCATCCTGTTTGCCTATTTATCAGGTGATGAGGTATCCGAATCGGTCGCCAATGAAGTTTCGAACCTACAGGGCAGCGCAAGGTTGTGGCGAACATCCATTTGCATCCGATCAATACTCGCCCCTGCCTCGGAAGAATCATCACGATTGCGAGCGTCGATTGAACGCGTCAAATCCGGGAGTGGAGACGAAATGAGTGAGGACGAAGCCGGAGACCCGCTGACGAAGATCTTAGATTATCTCCAGCAATATGCGTCATTACTTATTCAGTCGATCGAGAAAGATTCTGCCGAGCTTGGTGGCGAGACTCTTGGCGAAGTTCTTCTCCTGCGGCAGCTCGATTGCTACACCTCTTATTCCAGAGCAATTTTTGAGGCCTGTCTTGCTTCTCTTCTCTCGCACAAGGTCGTAAGTCCGATTAGTGTCATCCAGTTTGCGCTCGGGGAGAATGGCGATGAGGAGAGTGAAGAACCCTCCATCGCCATTAGATGGTGGGAGGTGGCGGTCATTGCAATGAAATACTCGTCGCTCCTCGATTTCGACGGTGGCGATGCCATGAATGTGGACGATACGGGGGGCGACGACGGAAATTCCGCCGTTGCTAGGAGAGGAACGCGACTTCTGAAGACCCTGGACGCTCTTCTCTCTTACGCCACTCGTCGTGTTTGCACGATTCTGGGGAACTTAAACGGGTCTCCCAATAAGCTGTCTCCTGTTCAGGTCGATTTGATTGAAGGTTTGAAGTACATGATAAAGGCAACGAAGGCCCTTTTTATTGCTTCTTTGCGCATGGGTATCACAGGGTCCAATGTCGACAACGACGCCCGCGAGATGCTTGCTCAGTCTGAATTGACGGGGCCAAAATTGGCTTTGCTCTGCTCGGGCAACGCAGGCAATCATGCGATGAATACGCTGCAAAGAAACTTGGAGAATATGTAGCTTCTTCTGACTGCCAAGTGGCCTATTTCTATACTCTCTACTCTAGTAGTAACTAGCTAGAGAGTCTAGAGTTATGCCGTTGATGAAATCGTGGGTCGTGGGATCTCAAATGGGTTTGTTCTATATAAGGGGTTCAGGGTTATCTTGCGAAGCCTGTCATTTTAAGAACATCTTCGAAGCTTCAAAAACGAAAACCCAAACCGCAAACGAAAGGTGATGGCTTCGATCGATGTTCGATGGTTGATTGATTCACCTTTTGCGAACAACTTACTATTCTCACAATTTTCTTACAATGAAGTATTTCAATCCTTTATTCATTACATTCACTTTGTTCAATCTCGATTTGAATCCAACATATAGCTTCACCTCAGTTGCTAGTACCATCACGTTAAACATGAGCAACAAGAACACTCAAGACTACTCGAAGGAACAACCCGGCGTCCTTGATGGCGCGAAAGAGAAGCTCTACGACTTGAAGGAAGGTGCGAAAGAGAAGATCCATTCGTACACCGAACCCGACGAGGAAACAACAGGTGAGAAGGTCGGGAAGAAGGTGGACGAAGCCGCTGACAAGGCACGCGGGGTGAAGGAGAGCGCGAAAGAGAAGCTCTACGATTTGAAGGAAGGCGTGAAAGAGAAGATCCATTCGTACACCGAACCCGACGAGGAAACCACTGGAGAGAAGGTCGGAAAGAAGGTCGATGAAGCCGCTGAGAAGGCACGCGAGATGAAGGAGGGCTTGAAGGAAGGCGCCAAAGAGTAGATAAAAGATACTCCTACCTAAAGACGTAACTTTACACCCTACAGCCGTGAACAAGAGAGCCTAAAAGAGTAGAGATTTACAGTCGAATAAAATATTTTTACTATTTATATGACGAATTACTAGTGACTTAAGAATGACGCGTGACTCCGGATGGTTACTGACATGCTGACAACTGAAAACAAGAGGACAACCGACACAGCAGCAGACTCTATCTCAATGTTCTTGACGAGAACTTGTCTTCACGGCTGCCGCAATTCGAAGTACTACACGAGACCTTGTCTGGATCCCGGTACAGGTAGCGAGGAAGTATCTTAAGTCTATGGTTCTGGAGCGAACAAAGAATGGCCTCCAAAGCCACATCGACGTCGCATGACGTCGGTGACGGTGACATAAGTGCGTCTTCGACAGTGTTTCCTAGTCTTTTCCATGAGGCACTAGAGGCAGCAATCATGTCGGCGTTTGTTTTTATCATCACCCGAGCACGTGAATTGGCCCGAAACGGACAGCTGCCGACCGACATTCTTCAACTGCCTCTTGGACCAGGCTTCTGCGATAACTTCTTTCTGGACCACATTAATATTTTACGAGAAGGATTAAGGCGAAAAGACTATCAATTCTCGAAAGAGCTGTTGACCACCTATATGGAGGATCGAGAGTGGCGTAATGGGACAGAAATACACTACGTCGAAGACGAAAATCAATTTGAAGAATGCGTGTATTTGATTACCACGAACTCCGTCTTGAAAACAATTACTGTCTGTTTTCGTGGGTCCATTACAGCCAAGGACTGGGTGACGGATGCAAAGGTCGTACGGGGAAATATTCCCAACCCTCTTTTACGAAAATTCAGCCGAAGCAAAGATGCTTCGGAAGAGCAACGTCTCGAAGAGGACGAAGCTCTGAACGACGAACTTGGCTTGCATCTTGGCTTCAGAAACTATTTGTATTTCGACGCTCCTTCAATCTTGCCTACCCCACTGCAGACAATAGGAGAAAAGGTGCCCGTTCCTACTGTACCAGCCCCGTTGCAGACAATCGGAGAAAAGTTGCCTATTCCTACTTCAACAGAACGAGAGACGAAAGAGAATAAAGTGGACGTGATCATGCAACAAATACATGATCTCAGGGAAAAGTATCCTGGCTACCGACTGTACTTTAATGGCCACTCACTCGGAGGAGCTTTGTCTCTGATCACCGCAGTCGAAGCCGCTGTTCGGTTCGGGACTAAACGAGATCCGGTATCATGCGTAGTTGTAGCGAATCCTAGACCTGGGGATCGTCGTTTCCAAGGCGCGGTGCATTGGTTGGAACGAGAAGGCCTCTTGCGATGTATGATTGTGCACAACCACTTGGATTTGGTGCCGCTCTTACCGGATAGTGTCTTCAGCAACCGTACCTTCTGTCAACAAGGAGTGCGTTTATCCTTGTATCCTCACGGGTTTTCTCTTCGGTATCTCGGTGGGCATGCCACGAGGTGGGAGAAGTTTCACCAGAAACTCAAGCATGCAGGGATTCTCTTGTCTTGTTGGGTGCGCATGGCGAAGCATCATGACTACGGATTGTATCTGGAACGATTAGATAATCTGAAGTCGGAACTATCGAAGCTGCATTTGGACGAAATGTACGACGAAGTGTTCGTTCAAAGAAAAGCTAAGCGACCCAGACGGTCTGCGCAGACTTCTGTGACTCTGAGGAAATTTGTAGGCTAGACGATTAGGCAACAATGCCGTAACTATCGTTCTTGTTCACATGTCTTTCCGATCGTTCTTACTCCTTAGGTTTCTCCTCCGTGGCCCCGGCTCGATCTGGCGGCGTCCACTCGAAAGGTTCTGGAGGCGCAAGCTCTCCTTCTGGTTCGAGCGAAGGAGCCTTGACAGTTCCGAGGTCTTCCTCTTCACCAGGCGTGCTATCAGTTAGAATGATCACTCCGATGGGTTTCTCTTGTGGCCTAATCGGGCGATATCTTTGGCTCAAGTCAAAGTCGCATAGCTGCGATTGCGCCGTGGTGATCCGGGACGGATTGCTCACGCGGAAGGATGTTGGCTCAGGTTCGCGTTTCTTCTTAGGCTTCTTCTCAGTTTCAGCCTTTTCCGCATCCGAGGCCTCAGGCTTCTCCTCCTTCTCGGCTTCCTCTTTTTCATCCTTGTCTACATCCATCGCAGAGTCCTTGTCGCCCATTTTCGCACGCTTCCTAGCCAACCGGGCCTTTTCCTTGGCGGTTGTCGAAAGCGTAACAGTTTCGACCCTCTTCTTTTTCTCTTCCTTTTTCTCTTCGACTTTCTTAGGATAGGCGAAAACACTGGGCTTCGAGTTGCACTGGATCTCGAAGTTCTTCGGGTACTTGAAGTCTTTGTTTAGACCAATTGTGCAGGTCGGAGTCAAAACGAGGCTGAACATGTGCATCATTGGGTACCAATGCCAGTGCTGAAGCCACAGAGCAAGACCAGCAGCGCTTGACATACGTGTAAAGTTGTTCCTCGATCCAAGCATCAACGAACAATTGCGACCACCAGCGTCAATAATTCCAGTCGCCAGGATCGCGCCCATCTTTGTCAGGGTGCTTTGGTGTTTCTCAGTGACAATCGTCGCAATCTTCTCTCGGAACAAGCGGATCTTTCTACCGTTACACGTGTCACTTTGCTGCATATAGATCATCGCCGTTCCCATTAAGGCTCCTTGACGAACATAGTCTGTCATGTCATCCAACATGGGCTCCAGCATGGCAATACTCTCCGAGTCGCCAGTACCAGCCATGGCAATTCCAACAGCCATACAGCTTGCATACCGAACATGCGGGTTGAAGCTCTCCAAGAGTAACTTGACCAGTTCTGGCACTCTTTCGGGGGTCTTGAAGAGGACAAACGCCAGGCCAATCACAGCCGCCATACGAACGTCGTCGCTAACATCACTGACAGCTGTGTGCAGCAAAATGCGGATGGCTTTGTTCGAACCCGTTCCACAGTACGCTAAAGCCAGAGCATATTGCGCGCCGTATCGCATAATGGGATCACGATCACTGCGCAATTCCTCGATGACGGCATCAGCGTTTTCTTCCTGGCCGTAGTTCATCAACGCAATGCCCATGGCAATACCACGGATAATCTTTTCGTGTTGTGTCTCCCTCGCGTAGTTCTTGAGTTCCGTCACGACTTCCATAATCTCCTCCTTTTGTGATTGAGGAAGAGAGTTATGAACATTGCCCGCGCCAGTGCCCACAAGTACCATACCTATGGCCATCCCAGCCGCCTCACCGGCTACCGCAGAATCAGTGTCGAGAACTTCCTTGAGCTCATTGACAATGACCAAGTCGGCGGTCCCCATGGCGGTCAACCCGACTCCGAGTGCCGCACCGTGGCTCATAACTTCGTTGGCATGGGAAGCACGCAAATGTGATCGAAGAAAGTTGGTAGTCTCCTGTCGCTTCTCGGCCGAAGTACTGGCCTGCGAACCATGAATCAAACCTAGCGCGTACAGAGATCCACCTTCGGCGTATCCGCCAGTGGACGAAACGGCGCCTCCTTCGTCCGAGGATGGATCTGAGGGCAAGTATGGCTGAAGAAGGTGCATAGCCTCTTCGATGTGCATAGAGTGAATCACCCCGAGCGACGCAGTCGCCGAGAACTTGGCCCTGAAACAACAAGAAACAAAACACGGTAAGTATACATGATTTCGAGAGCCAAAACGAGGATCCATCAAGAATGGCTACGTCACACGTACCAGTTAGAAGCTTTCTTCATCCAATCCAAAAAGTCACGCAAGAAGGAATCATTGGTTGTTCCTGCATACAAGTAACTGTGCGTCATGACAGCAGCATTGTGGAGAATGGACGAACGACTGCCACTACTGCGCTCTTCGAGGGCCTTCTTGAGGTTCTCCATAATGAGACGATCAGCCTTGCTTTGTTTATGCAAAAATGACAATGCAAGTTCGGAAGAAAAGCCGCCCACCAAGACACGCTTGGCCTGCTGCCAAACGGTTGGAAGATTACTTTCGTCTCCGCTCTCGGCGCTAAAGAGAGACTTGGATACGGACTTGACAAAGGCCTGGTCCCCAGAATCCATCAAGTCGAAACAAATCTGCAATCCCAACAACTGCTCATCGTCAGAAGCGCCATTCAACAGGTCTGTAAGGACCTTGGAGACGGGTTCGGCTTGACCCAACATTTGTTGTACAAGAACATACTCATAGGCATTGGCCTTGAGATCTTGTGCAAGACATTCCGCACACACGGCCAATACTTGCAAACGAAAGGCCTTGGTGGAATGCAAAGTTGCAGATTCCATCGTGTACTTGATCAGCTCTTGTGTCGGTGAGGCTTGCAAGATTTCCCGAACCTTGTCGGCCTCCATGGCTTCCAAGGCCACACCCATGGCATGATCGTAACGGCCTTGGGCACAACTGGCTTCTAGCAATCGATCGACCATACCCTTGAGTTGTTCGACTCCAATCAATTGTTCGTCTCCTTCAGGTTGCGTCGCATCCTCTTGCAGCAACAATCGTTTCCTGGCATCCACATAAGCATCCAAAGCGGCCGCTACCAAGCGTTCGACATAAGGAGATACGTTGGCTTGCATGGGATCAAAATGTTGCGGACCGGCTTCCAGTGCCAATCGTAAGGCTTGCGTGGGTTCTTCCAAATGAAAAAAGACCCGCGATGCCACTGCAGCGGCAATCTGTCTAACATCTTGCGGCAAATCTCCATCTTCGGCCATGGCCTCCAAGTCCGGCAGGGCTTCGGCCACTTCGTGCCATAGGGTATCGACGCAGGCGAGTAATTTTTGCAAGGCACGATGACGCAAGGAGACATTGTCTTCTTGCAACAAGGCAAGGTAACCCGATGCCGTGGTAACATTAGTCCGTGTCATACCACCCGACATGCTCATACTGGCCTCCATCGAAACCGACATGATTCTGATTTCTGATGCTCGAGGAGTACTGTTGAGGGTCTACTACGGATCGAACTTAATTGACGATACTCTAACGTCTCTCTCTTCGAAGACACTCGGAGACGATACCACTCGGTGTTGTTGGCAAGGTGTCTCTAGAGAAAAAAACAGAGGACACTCGCACTCGTCTCTTGACAATAGATTCTGTTCAGCCGCCGCATCTTTGGATCGGTGCCGTTCGTTTGGCATCTCACGTCTGGCCGTTGCCAGCAAGGAAATATCTTAGGTCTGTCTGTCGTAGGGTATCGTTTGAGAAATGTCTCGATTACGTCAGCAATATTTATCGCCAAGCCACAGCCAAAGTGCCGCCACTTCCGATGACGATGACAGAAGACGAAAACAACCACAAGGACAACACAGACCAAGTCACCCGAGCGCTGAGACAACGAGAATAATACTACCAACAAGACAACTGTTGCCGATACGTCCTTTCATCGTATTGTTTTAGCAACTACAGTCGCTGGAGAATTATCGTATTTTTTCTTGTATCTACCGTATTTGAACATCAATTAGCATGTGGAGAGCTGCCGCCAAGAGTCTTTCGAGTACAAGTACAACTACGAGGGTTGCTACCTGGCGTAGTACGCCAACCGTGGTCCGTTACTTTACTTCCACTACGCCCGCCCTGGAGCAATACGATGTCGTTGTTATTGGTACGTAAAATCCGGAGTAAGAGTTCAAGAAGATGGAACTCGAGTCCGATCCTGTCATTCTGGTTTGAATCTCGGTGGATTCATTCTTACCTCTCTCGTCTCGATCCACCTTCTTTCGTATTGTGCTATGACAGGCGGTGGACCTGGTGGTTATGTAGCGGCCATCAAGGCTGGACAGTTGGGTCTCAAAACAGCGTGCGTAGAAATGCGTGGACGATTGGGTGGGACCTGTCTCAACGTAGGATGTATTCCCAGCAAGGCGCTGTTGACGTCGTCGCATCATTATCATGACTGCAAGACGGAATTTTCCCAACACGGTATCACCGGTGCCGATGCCGTTGGTATCGATGTTGCAAAAATGCAGGAATCAAAAGCCAAGACTGTCGAAGGATTGACCGGAGGAATTGAATTCTTGCTGAAAAAATACGATGTCGACTATTTCAAGGGAAAGGGAAGTATTTCGAGTCCCAACGGAGTTAGTGTTGATTTGTTGGAAGGCGGAAATAGCACGTTGGATACCAAGAATATTCTCATTGCGACGGGAAGCGAAGTAACTCCCCTGCCGCCAGTTCCCGTGGACAATGCGACCGGTAAGATTGTAGACAGCACCGGTGCCTTGGACATTGACAAGGTTCCGGAATCAATGGCCGTCGTTGGCGGAGGTGTAATTGGATTGGAAATGGGTAGCGTCTGGTCTCGACTGGGAGCCAACGTCACAGTCATTGAATTCATGGATCGTCTGTGCCCGTCCATGGATACGGAGCTAACGAAAAAGTTTCAGGCCGTCTTAAAGAAGCAGAAGTTCAAGTTTCAACTCAAGACTAAGGTCACCAAATCCGAAGTTCAGGACGATGGTGTAGTCTTGACCACCGAGCCCGCCAAAGGAGGGGATGCCAAGGAAGAAAAATATGACATTGTCCTTGTTGCGACTGGACGTCGTCCGTATACCGATGGTTTGGGTTTGGAAAACCTTGGCATTCAGACGGACAAACTAGGACGCATCGAGGTTGACGAGCACTTCCGAACGGCGGTACCCAATATCTACGCCATTGGAGATTGTATCGATGGCCCCATGTTGGCCCACAAGGCAGAGGAAGAAGGTATTGCAGCTGTTGAAACGATTGCTGGTTTTGCAGGTCACGTTAATTATGATGCTATTCCTGGTACGTGATATGATTGTGCGGTACTTATGTCTTTTTTGCAGTCGAATTCCTTTGATTTGAATCCTCTTGGGATCTTCTTCCCCTTTTCACTCACATATATTCTCTCGTAATGTTTCGACAGGTGTTATCTACACATTCCCAGTAAGTAGATGAGTAGTGATACCGAGAAGCTAGAAGAGTTCTGATCACTAACATCAGCAAAATTATGTGACTGTCTTAGTTCTTCTCACCTGATAACTTGCTTTCCTGTTGCTAACTTATTTCTTTTCGCAGGAAGTGGCATCAGTAGGAAAAACTGAGGAGGAATTGAAGGGAGCGGGAATCGAATACACGAAAGGAACGTTTCCATTCTCTGCCAACAGCCGCGCCCGTGCTAATGCCACAACGGAAGGTTTTGTGAAGGTCCTTTCTGACGCCAAAACTGATAAGATATTGGGTGCTCACATTATTGGACCAAACGCTGGAGAGATGATCGCCGAGGCTGTTATTGCGATCGAGTACGGAGCGAGCTCGGAGGACTTGGCAAGGACTTGTCACGCGCATCCAACGCTAAGCGAGGCTTTCAAAGAGGCATGCATGGACACGTACGACAAACCCATTCATTTTTAAGAAAAGTAAGCCGCGAGACTAAAGTTTAATTTCGGCCTTGTGCTTTCTCTTCCTGTTCCAAAATCTCGGTCAGTATGTGCCTTAGCGTTCTGAGGCCAAACAAATAACCAGAGTCGCCTCCGACAACTCGACGAACGTGGCCAAAGTCTATCATTTTTAGCAAAGAGACATCACCATTTCCTCGCTCTGGATCACCTTCGTATATCAACAAAAGTGAGCTTGCTCGAAATTGCAATGATTTGTTTTCATCGAACCACCTCCTCAACCCACGCAGTTGAAGGAGTACATTAGAGATGACACGCGTCCGGACGCCTGGGTCCGTTCCTCCGTTGTCGGTTCCACTGAGACGGTCGCAAGATGCACTAAAGAAACATCTCATAGCCTCGATGAGATTCTCTCGTTGCTCTAAAGATCTTCCATACGTCTTGCCAAATAAACGATAGCCTCGCTCATCTGATTCGGGGTGGGACGGATCATAGACTCTCATTCCAATTATCCTGAAGCCGAACTCTTCTTGTTTGCAGTATTTGCTTGCTTCCCTTCGCTGTTTCGCTTCGGAAGCGTCGGGCTCAAAAGTACAGGTACCCATTTTAAGATCCATAACACAAGGACGGGCATAAGTACTTGTGAGTCCTTGCAGAAGCAAGTATGCATCATCGGTTACACCAAAGGGTGCGTCCATAGCGGCAGAAACACCCCTTTGGCCGACGACACCGTGACATCTCGGCACAAATTTTGATAACTGATGTAGAGCTTCCACTTCTCGTTTAACTGCCTTCCACGCTTCACGCAAGTCTGCTTCTGATTTCTGGACAAATGGGTCCTTGACCATAATGGCTAGCGCCATGGCCAAAGTGTCCATCAACTCCCAACAGCTAGGCCACCGAACTGCACCGCTCTTTCTCTCTTCTTCTTTTCCCGTCAGGAATGAAGAGTACGCCTGTGTACTCCGATTCTGAGCTCCAACCGTTTCAAGAGCCTCGTAAAAAGCAATCTCCCGAATACCCCTGTGATCCGTTGTCACGGGCTTCAACACATATTCCGATGCCAGCGTCAGAACAGGTCTCTTGTTGACCGACCTTCCTCCGACCTGGCCGACCATCGGTGTCGCCTCTTCTCTCATATACATCCACTTTGAAGCCCTCTTGATGGCATTCTCTAGTATCCGTTCCCGTACATCAGGGTCATGGATATTGATCTACGGGAAACGAGGCAAGTTCATTGATGAGGCGAATAAGTCAAGTAATCACACGTCCACACATCGCTTAGGCAACTCACCAGTGGGCCATCATGGGGTAATAGATCCCTCACACGATCGACAGTTTTCTTTGCTCGAGTCCGTGCCCGCCATAAGATTATTCTCCACGTTGCCACGGCCAGTGACGACGAAGCAATAACGAAAGTGGTTGACCGAGACAGACGAAAATCCCTCATTACGGCGGAACCTCGCACTGGCCAGGTGATGATAACAGTTATGAAGAAAAGTAGTTCTCCGATGCCGATACCAATGCTTTGCTTGGTTCGTTACTTTTTCATGGCCTTCTCCTGCTTGTCCTTGTCATTCACTTCGTTGCCAGAAGCTTCCGCTTGGTCCTTGGTCCTTGGAACGTACTTTCGTCCCCAACCAGCAGAGGTCAGGTTAAAACGGCGTCGACGGCGTCCATTCGAACGACACTGACGTCAGGTCCCGCTTGGAATTCGTTCCCGTATACGTCGTCATCATTAATTATGTGGCACGCTCTACCAGGGTAGTCTGAAGTATTGAAAAATATATTAAATGAATGTACCCATCGCAGAATGAGCGTCGGTCGGCATGTCGCATATCCATAATAGCGCAACAGCCTCGCCGAATGGGATCGCTCACAGCTCGCCTTCGGACATTTGGTACGGCGTTTAAAGAAAGTACTTACTATGACCGGACGGCTTCCGTTGCAGCCCTCATTTTTTTAGCGATGTTGACCCTCCACATTTTTACTGGATCGGAATATTCTTGTGAAGCAGCCATCACATTCATTGTGCGTTCGAGTTCAAAGAGGAACGCCATCTTTTGTGTGTAACACTGAAGGAAGTGAAGAAGACACACACGTAGTTTGGAAAATTGGAAAGTAACAAGGTGCTGGACTGGTTTGGTTAGAATGATTGTCTTTCGCTTT
>Ga0222719_10003132_pt1 | contig 14806 bp, 3 predicted proteins | sample C33_34DmetaG_FD_165039 | JGI IMG/M metagenome (GOLD analysis project Ga0222719, IMG submission 165039) | Estuarine water microbial communities from San Francisco Bay, California, United States - C33_34D | ecosystem: Environmental > Aquatic > Marine > Unclassified | place: USA: California...
GGCCACCGATTAATTTTAGCTGCTTGGGTTTACAATCACTACAAAGATCACGGCAGAGGTACGCTAGGTAATGTGAGAATTATGTTGTTTGGTACAGAAGATTATGAATTAATGCATCCTCGTGATGTAAAAATATATCAAGAGAATCGCTCCACTACAAGAACTAGGGAAAATAACTAAAATGCCAATAAGTTTAAGAAAACCAAATTCTATCAACCCAAGAGCAGAACGAGAACTGCTACAGCCAATTGACAATCAAAATTGGAAAGATTGGGATCAAATAATGGAAGAGTCGGATCAAGTAAGAACTACGGTAAAAAATCTTGAAGGTGATTTTCCTAAACCAAGTTCTCATGCTCCAGATCGAGGCGTAATTCAATACTATTATCATCTAGATGCCGACAGCTGGTGGAGACCCAGATATAAAGAAAGCACAAGAGGTGTCAATACCTACAGCGATGTAAAACCCTTTCAAGGAACTTTACAAGCCACGGGCGAATTTGCCTATGCAGGTACCTTTGAAATTGATGCGCCAAGAAACAACAGTTGGGAAGCAACAATAGTATTAGACGATTATACTAGAGACACACAAAACTCTAGCGAACAAGGTCGTATGATAATTACAATTACCCCACCGAGCAATGCTCCTAGTGATACTGCTGATAAAAGTTTTTCAGGCGAAAATCAATATGTAGAAGAATGGGAATGTGTAGACACGCTGCCTTTTGAATTGTCCTTTACCACAAACGCTCAAAGGTCACGCAATGACGGTAAACGTACTAGAACAGCCGATTGGAATGACGAACAGTTTGAATATCCTAACAACATATATGTAAAAGCAGGTAGCACTATTAGTATAGAATACAGCACACAAGAAGCTACTCAAAATTACAACGATGACTGGTGGACAGCTACTAACGGAACAGTACCAAACGAAGATTACACTTACCTCCAAGTACCAGATTATGCTGGTGCGTGGGAAACTGGCCGCTCATGGAAGTTTATGGATTATAATGATGAATTAAATTTCAACATTATTTTTGAGCCTGACTGGGATCCGATTAATTTTGGCCAATTAAAATTTTACCATAAACCGCTTGAAAATCCTACTCAGTCAACAGCGGAAATTAGAATCAAAGATACCAACGGTCAAACAAATCCAGAGCCGTTTGTTGGTTTTTACGGAAACTTTACTTATGCTTCTGGTCTTAATAGATTCACAGACACACACCTCTGGTTAACGCCGAGCAGACTACCATTTGAAATTGCACAATTAGAAAGTAGAATAAACAACAATTTAGATTTTATTAATGAGTCTGACATGAGAAACGGCATTCAGAGAATCATGCACGGCGCAAACAATTTTCCTGTAGACATAGGCGGCGGCGCAGCAGGTGCCCACGGATTTAGGTATGCTCCAGATCCTAAACATTTTTGGAGTACAGGAACGGTCAGCTGGGCATTATATATGTCAGGCGCAAGATCTTTAAGAGGACAAAGTGCTTTAGACTACGCAATGTACGGATATGAAGTAGACTGGCGTAACTGGAACAATGTAAGAAAGAATGATATTGCAGTGTTTAAATTTAAAGGAGCCAGCGGAGGCCACGTAGGATTTATAAGAGACATAGATTTAACCACGAACAAAATAAAAATAGCCGGCGGAAATCAAGGTAATAAATTTAAAGAAACAGAATACCTAGTTGATAGTGTTGATATGTACCTATTAACCGTTAGGCGTGATTGGCCAGATCCTGGCAGCACCTACAACTTGCCGGGTCTAGCATAAGGAGTTAAATACAGTATGAGTACATTAGAAAAAAATTTATATAAGCGCACAAAAGTATCCAGTGTAAATTCTGAAAAACCTATTACTTCCCGTACCTATAGAGGAACTAGTACAGTTAACAGAGAAAATAGTGGATTTGCACTGTATGACTTGGCACTTATAAAACAAGATTTAATAAATCATTTTCATATAAGGCAAGGAGAAAAATTAGAAAATCCAGAATTTGGCACAATTATTTGGGACGTATTATTCGAGCCATTAACTGATAATCTAAAACAAGCCATTGCAAAAAATGTTACATCTATTATTAATTACGATCCAAGAATACAAGTAAATTCAATTACAGTAGATGCATTTGAAACAGGTATCCAAATAGAGTGCGAGTTGTTCTATTTGCCCTATAATATTAGCGAAAGTTTACAATTTAAATTTGATCAAGCAAATGGGCTTATATCCTAGCTCTTTATAATATACGCATATTTAAATTTAAATAAATATGTATAAGAGGAAACAAAATGTCAGCAACTGATAGACAAAACAGATTACTACTAGCTGAAGACTGGAAAAAAGTCTATCAGTCATTCCGCAATGCGGACTTCCAAAGTTACGACTTTGATAATTTGCGTAGAACTATGATTAGTTACCTCCGTCAAAATTATCCGGAAGATTTTAATGATTATATTGAATCAAGTGAATACTTAGCACTCATTGACCTTATTGCTTTCTTAGGACAAAATTTAAGTTTCCGTATAGATTTAAATGCTAGAGACAACTTTTTAGAATTAGCAGAACGTAGAGAAAGTGTGCTCCGTCTTGCACGACTACTGTCTTATAATCCAAAACGAAATTTACCGGCTAACGGACTATTAAAAGTCACTAGCATTCGTACTTCTGAAAATATAGTAGATTCAAATGGTTTAGGACTAGCAGGACAATCTATTGTGTGGAACGACCCCACAAATACTAACTGGTACGAACAGTTTATAAAAATATTTAATGCAGCACAGCCGGTTAACAATGTATTTGGCAAGCCAATTAAAAACCAACGTGTAAATAATATTCCAAGCGAGCAATATAAATTTAATGCAGTTAATACAGACTTACCAAAGTATTCTTTTAGAAAAAGTATACAAGGTACCGGACACCCTTTTGAAATAGTTTCAGCAGATATACAAGACGGTAATATAATAGAAGACTTGCCAGTTATAGGTAATAACTTTGGCATCATATATAGAAATGATGGAGCAGGCCCTAGCAGTGTAAATACAGGATTTTTTGTACATCTACGACAAGGAACATTAGATTCTGGCGAGTTTACAATTACTTCGCCAGTAGCAAATCAAGTTATAGACATCGACGCACAAAATATTAATAATACTGATGTTTGGTTGTACAAGTTAGATAACAGAGGTCGAGAAACTGAATACTGGACCAAAGTAGATGCACTAGAAGGTAACAACATAATTTATAACAGTGTCAACAAAAATATACGCAATTTGTACTCTGTATTAACACGAGTAGACGACAGGATAAATTTAATTTTTTCCGATGGCGTTTTTGGCAATCTACCAAAAGGCAGATTTAGAGTCTACTACAGAACAAGTGCAAACAAAACCATGGCAATACGCCCTCAAGATATGTTAGGTGTCTCTATACAAATTCCATATCTAAGCAGAAATAATACTAGCGAAACACTGTCTATGACTTTTGAACTAGGGTATACAATTAGTAATGCTAGTCCGACAGAAACTAACGAAAGCATAAAACAAAATGCACCGGCAACATATTACACACAAAATAGATTAATAACAGCCGAAGATTACAATGTTGGTCCACTAGCAGTCAGTCAAGAAATTGTTAAAACCAAAGCAGTTAATAGAACTGCGAGTGGAATAAGCAGATATTACGATTTATTAGATGCAACTGGAAAATATTCTACAACAAATTTATACGGTGCTGACGGAATAGTGTACAAAGAGTATTATGATTCTACAAATCAGTTTACATTTAACACTCAAACAGATATAGAAGGTGCTATAGTTAATACTGTTGAGCCAATATTAAAAAATAGAAAAACTTTAAATTATTACTATGATAAGTTTCCAGATATATTAGTAACAGATTTAGGTGCATCCTTTGAACAAGCTACTTCGGATACAAATCGAAGTACAGGTGTATTAAAAGATATTGACGAAACAAATCTTTCAGTAGGCACATTTACAGCAAACAGTTTAAAATATATTGAAAACGGTACACTGTGTAAATTTATTGCCCCAGAAGGCCAACACTTTATGGCTAACGGAACATTAATGGCAGGCGCACCAGATCATATAGGTTCTAAAACATATATATGGACAAAAGTTGTAGGTGTTATTGGCAACGGTACAGAAATTAATGAAACAACAGGACAAGGCTCGATCATTTTTAATGATGTTATACCCACAGGAGCAGTGTTAACACAAATAGTACCAAAATTAGCAAACAATTTGCTCGACAGTGTCAAAACACAAATTATAGATCAAGCGTTTAATTATAATGCATTTGGATTGAGGTACGACATTACTACAAGAAATTGGAGATTAATTACAGAGTCTAATCTAAATATTTCTGCTCCGTTCTCTACAGGTAAAACAGGTGATATCAGTAACCAACAATTAGACGCTAGTTGGTTATTGCTTTTTCAAACCGACGGCGAAAAATACACTATTACAAGTAGAGGCCTAAGGTATGTATTTGAAAGTGATGAAGAACTAAAATTCTTTTTTGACGGAGCCAAAAAAATATTTGATAATAAGACCGGAAAAATTGTCAAAGACAGAATCACAGTTTTAAGTATAAACACAAAGCCAGATGACGTTGCACCATTTACTACTCCTTTTGACTGGGAAATTGTAGAAGAATTTAGAGATAAAGAAGGATATGTAGATAGTAAAAAAGTCCAAGTTGGATTTTTTGATTCTGACGATGACGGCGTGGTAGACGATCCTGAAATATTTGTAGAAATTGTCAAAGAATTAGTAAACCCAAACACTAAGTATATTTTCCAAGAAAAGTATTTAACAAGTGACGGCGTAGAAGACTTTAGATATATTAAAAATACTAACAATTTAATTAGGATAGTTGAATCTGAAGTTGCTATCGGAGCATTTAGTGCATATAATAACGGTCAAATATTTTATATAACAAGCCAAGATATATTTAAAGTTTTAAATTCTACAACAAATTCTCTTACGCTGACAAACAACTACAAAGCATTTAGAGGCAGAGACGATTTAAAGTTCCAATATATCCATGCAGCTGATAGTACAACAAGAATTGATCCAAGCAGCTCGAATATAATGGACATATTCATGCTTACAAAAACATACGATACACAATTTAGATTATGGATTAATGGGGCATTGAACAGTATGCCCTTACCGCCAAGTAGTGACAGTATATTTAGAGATTACGGATCAGAGATTAATAAAATTAAATCAATAAGTGACGAAATAATATATCATCCTGTTAAGTACAAAGTGTTATTTGGGTCTAAAGCAGAAACTAATTTACAGGCTACATTTAAAGTAGTCAAAAATCCCAATATTGTATTAGATAGTAACGAAATTAAAAGCCGAATAATAAATGCAGTTAACCAGTACTTTACTTTAGATAACTGGGAGTTTGGCGAAACATTTTACTTTAGTGAACTGTCTACTTACGTTATGAGTCAATTAGCACCAGATATAGTTACACTAGTAATTGTACCAAAAACTGCTAGTTCGACGTTTGGTAGTTTATACGAAATTAAAGCAGAATCTGATGAAATTTTTATTAGTGGTGCAACAGTATCAGATGTAGAAATAATTGATACTATCACAGCATCAAGATTAAATGCATCTGGAAATGTAATTACATCTGATAGTAGTGCCGAAAGTAACACAACAATACAAAGCTCATCAAGCAGCGCATCAAGCAGCGCATCAAGCAGCTCATCAAGCAGCTCATCAAGTACAGGAAGTAGTTACTAATGTCTTATGATAACGACCAAAGCGAATATCCAGTACCTACTGGTCCAGAAGATGCAGCAAATAGAAAATCAGCCCAGTTATTACCAAGGTATTTTAGAACTAACGCTAATAAGAAATTTTTATCTAGCACAATAGATCAACTTACTCAACCAGGTGTTGCAGAAAAACTAAGTGGATACATTGGTAGAAAAACAGCCAAAGCATATCAGGCCTCGGATAATTATATAGGTGATGTTTCAACTCAAAGAGAAAACTATCAATTAGAACCTAGTGTAGTTTTAAAAGACGACTTAGAAAATATAAAATTTTATAAGGACTATAACGATTACCTAAACCAAATTGCTGCATTTGGAGGAAACACAAAGTTAGCAAGCGATTTAAATGCAGCGGAATACTATGCATGGAATCCTAATATAGATTGGGATAAGTTTGTAAACTATAGAGAATATTTTTGGTTGCCAACTGGCCCGACTAGCGTTGATGTATTTGGTAAAAGTAGAGAAGTACAAAGCACATATACTGTTACACTTGAGGATCAAGTTGACAACACAGCAATTAAATTTTCTCCTCCTGGGTTAACACCTAACCCTACTCTTGAATTGTATAGAGGACAAACATATAGATTTGAAATAGACACCGAAGGCCATCCTATTGCTTTTGCAACATCAAGAACGTTAAACAATGACGGAAAAATTACTACAATTTATAATGACGGCCAAACAAAAATACAAGAATTAGAAGATGACTTAACAATTGAAGCAGAATACATAGACAACGGATACATAGAATTTGAAGTTCCGTTAAATGCGCCTGATACTTTATATTATGTAAGTTCTACAGACCCGAGTAATGTTAGCGGAGTTTTACGTGTAAGCAATATTGTTGATAATACAGAAATAAACGTTGAAGATATTTTAGGTAAAAAAACATATACTACTGAGGGCGGCTTTGATTTAAGCAACGGAATGAAAATCAATTTTGTTGGAACTGTTACACCAGTAAAATATGCAGAATCAGAATGGTATGTAGAAGGTGTTGGAAGTAAAATTAAATTAATTGACCAACGCGATTTAGTAGTTCCTTCAACTTACGCAGAAGATTTACCTGTTCCCTTTGATACTAACGAATTTGACAGTTTGCCATTTGCAAATGCAAATTCTTATGCAGGCACAAAAGATTACGTTACAATAAATCGAGCCAGCACCGACCGAAATGCATGGTCAAGATATAATAGATGGTTTCACAGAAGTGTAATTGAAAAGACAAATCAAATTAACGGGTTGGAAAGAGCCATAGATCAAGATGCAAGAGCAAAGCGTCCAATTATAGAATTTGATGCAGGACTTAAACTTTACAACTTTGGCACTTCAGCAAAAGTAGATGTAGATTTAGTTGATACATTTACTACAGATGTCTTTTCAACAATAGAAGGATCTTCCGGATATAATATCGATGGCGTTGATCTTTCAGAAGGAATGAGAATTTTATTTTTAGCAGATCCTGATATATTTGTAAAAAATAAAATTTATACTGTTTCATTTATAACGCATAATAACTCTAGACAAATAGCACTACAAGAAGCAGAAGATGGCCAACCAACGTTTAATGAAAATGTACTCGTTAAACAAGGCACAAAAAATTCTGGTAAAATTTATTTTTATAATGATACAACTTGGAAACTTGCACAAGAAAAATTAGATGTAAATCAAAATCCGTTATTTGAACTTTTTGATGTAAACGGAAACTCGTTTGGCGATTTAGATGTTTATCCCGAAAGTACATTCCGCGGTAATTCTATTTTTACATATAAGGTAGGCACCGGAACTAATGATACTGAATTAGGATTTCCTTTAAAATATAGAAGTTTAGAAAATTCAGGCGACATCGAGTTTGATTTTAATCTTTTAAACGAAATAACCGAGTATCAAATTGATGACGTCACACAAACAATAACTTCTGACATTGCTACTTGTCGTAGATATACAGATATATCAACTTACGATAATTGTAATGGTTGGAGTAAGGCTGAATTTAAAACAAAGCAGAGTGTTGTGCGTCAATATACTGCAACCGAAACACAAGTAAATAATTTTGCTATAGATGTGTATGCTAGACCTGCACTACTAGATCATATATGGCTAAGAGTGTTTGTAAACAATGCTATAAAAAGAGAAGGCGTAGATTATCAAAGAGTTGTTGGAAATAATGATGACATAAAAATACAATTTAATAATGATTTAAATGTAGATGACATTGTTATAATAAAGACAAGAGCAACCGCTGAAAAAACAGTCAACGGCCATTTTGAATTTCCTTATAATCTAGAACGCAACCCGTTAAACGAAAATATTTCGTCCTTTACATTAGGTGAAGTTAATGATCATGTTAATACTATGGTTGAAGAAATTCCTAACTTTGCAGGCGAATATCCCGGCTCTAGCAACTTAAGAGATTTAGGTAATGTTAATGGGTACGGAAAAAAATTCTTACAACACGCCGGGCCTCTTCCTTTAGCACTGTATCATATAACTAATAAAAATGCAAATGTTGTTAAAAGTATAGAGTACGCAACTAGAGAATATAGCAAGTTTAAAAGAGCATTTTTACAAACAGCATTTACTTTGGGATTTGACGGTCCAGTTAAAACTCACGTAGATTTAATTTTAACTGAATTAAATAAAGAAAAAAATAACAAAATGCCTTTTTATTTTAGCGATATGCTAAGTTATAGAGCAGCAAAAGTTACAACCTACGAAGTTGAAGATCCTGCTAATGTATTTTTTGCATTAACTAACACATTTAATTTAGACACATTAAGTGCAACATCGGTTAATGTATATCAAAATGGCACACAATTAATATACAAAAAAGAATACACATTTAACAGCGAAGGATTTTGTGTTATTACAGCACCCAAGACTACAGGTGATATAATAGAGCTGTATGAATATGAAACTAGTGACGGAAGTTATGTCCCGCCAACTCCGACCAAGTTAGGACTATACCCAAAATTTGTTCCTGAAATCTATATAGATGATACTTATCAAACACCTACAAAAGTTATACAAGGGCACGACGGCAGTATTACTGTAGCCTATGACGACTATAGAGATGACCTTTTATTAGAATTTGAAAAAAGAATATTTAATAATATAAAACAAGATTACAACGACAAAATTTTTGATATAAGCGAATTAGTTAAAGGCGAATATAGAAGTACAGGCGTTAGTACAGAAGACATTAATAATGTTATTATTTCTGACTTTTTAAAATGGCTGTCTAATGTAGGTTCACCTGATTACACAACAAACAGCCACTATAACGGTTCTAATTCCTTTACCTTTAATTACAGTTTTTCGGGCTCTCCAAATGAAACGGAAAATTTAGGTTCGTGGCGAGGCGTATACAAATATGCTTACGATACTGATCGTCCGCATTCACACCCTTGGGAAATGTTAGGCATAACCATTAAACCAGATTGGTGGGAAGATGTATATGGTCCTGCACCCTATACAAGAGACAATTTAGTATTGTGGCAAGACTTAGAAGCTGGGTTTTTAAAAGAGCCAGGAGTACCAGTTAAAACAATAAAAAATCGTAAACGCCCTGGACTTACAGCACATATACCTGTAGATGATAAAGGTAGATTATTAAGTCCTTTAGAATCTAGTTATGCAAGGGGCTTCATAAGCTCAACAGGATCTAACACTTACAAATTCGGTGATCAAGCACCGACTGAAGCAGCCTGGCGCAGAAGTTCAGAGTTTCCTTTTTCTTTAATAAAAGCATTAGTACTTAATAGGCCAGCACTAACATTGGGTGTAGGTTTTGATATTAGTCGCATAAAAAGAAATAATATAGGACAACTAGTCTACACAGATACAGAAAAAGTAACACAACTATCACAACTAAGATTTCCTAATACTTATGCAGGAACTACACGTACAAGCACTTCGGGCATAGTTAACTATATTGCAAATTATCTTGCTACTGACGTAACAACAAGTTACGACACATATGTTGAAGATGTAAAAAATATAAAAATACAGTTGGGTGCAAAGTTAGGCGGCTTTACTGATAAAAGTAAATTTAATCTAATTTTAGATAGTCGTTCACCGTTTAGTCAAGGGAACGTTTTTGTCCCTAAAGAAAATTATGATATTATTTTAAACACTAGTAGTGTAACAAGTAATCCTTCTTATACAGGAATAATTGTTGAAAAATTAGAATCAGGTTATGCTGTTCGCGGATACGATAAAGATCGCGCAGTCCTAACATATAATAAACCAGTTAATAGCTCGGCAGACAAAGCAATTACAGTTGGCGGAGTAACAGAATCATACTTAATTTGGACCCCAGGGCAAGCGTACATTAAAGGACAAATTGTAGAATTTGAAAATAATTATTACAGAGTAGTGACGCCTCATACTGCCAGTGCATCACTCGATGAAGAAAAATTTAAAATACTACCAAGTCTTCCTATAACTGGCGGAGCAACAGCCACCTTGCCAAAAGTTTTTGAAACTGCTAGTAGTACAATGCCGTATGGTACTGTATTAGAAACAGCACAAGAAGTAGTAAACATATTATTAGGTTATCAACACGTTTTAGAAAAGGCAGGATTTGTTTTTGAAACTTATAATGAAAATGCAAAAACAGTAGAAGATTTTCAGTTAGCAGCAAAAGAATTTTTATTTTGGACAACACAAAATTGGAAATCTGGCTCGCTACTTACACTAAGTCCTTTAGCAAATAACTTAATTTTTGAATCTGAATTCTCTAGAGTCGATAGTATTTTAGATAATTTTTATGGTTATAATTTAATAAAAGCAGACGGAACAAAAATAAATCAAGAATTTATTGATATAGCTAGAGAGAACAACAGATTTGAATTACGATTAAAAAACACTGCCGACGGCATTTATGCATTAAAATTACCACTTGTACAAACAGAGCACGTAGTAGTCTTAGACAACGTTACAGTGTTTAATGATGTTATATACGATCTTGCTCCAGGATATAGGCAAGAAAGAATAAAAGTTGTAGGATATAGATCCGACAATTGGAACGGATCATTAAATATTCCCGGATTTATTTACGACGAAGCATATGTAACTTCGTGGCAACCATATAAAGAATATCTTGTAGGCGACTTAGTAAAATATAAAGAATTTTATTACAGTGCAAACAAACAGAGTTTAGGAACAGCAACTTTTATTACAAAAGACTGGGAGAGACTGGACAATAAACCAGAATCTCAAATGTTAACTAACGCTGAATACAAAACTAATCAGTTTGCAGATTTTTATGATCTTGATTCAGATAATTTTGATACAGAGCAACAAAGACTTGCACAGCATTTAATTGGTTATCAAAAGCGTCAGTATTTACAAAATATTATAAATGATGATGTTAGTCAATATAAATTTTATCAAGGATTTATACAAGACAAAGGAACACAAAATGCACTAGATAAGTTATTTGATGCACTTAGCTCAGCAGATAAAGAAAGTTTAGATTTTTATGAAGAGTGGGCAATTAAAAAAGGTCAGTATGGAGCAGCAGATAATTTTGATGAAGTAGAGTACTTACTAGATGAAGAGAAATTTAGACTAAGTCCTCAGCCTGTAGAATTGGTAGAAAGTTTACCTATTGATAATACTGATTTTATATACAGAATACGTCCGTTTGAAACATACGTTAAAAGTAAAAACTATGATCACAAACCGTTTCCTACAAAAGTATTAGATAGAGAGTTTATTAAAACTGCTGGATATGTTGACCCAGATGACGTTAGTGCTGCTATATTAGTGCCCAACGCTATTACCCAGTTAAATATCGACGATGTATTAAACGGATATGTTTGGATAGCACGACAAAACACAGGCTGGAATGTATACAAAGATATAACCCTTGGATATACAATTACAGAAGTTGCGCAGACTACTGACGGTACAAACACTCTTGAATTAACTACTGATAAGCCTATAGGCGATGATGTAAATATTGGAGACACAATTGGCATACTTGATATTACTCCATTAAAAGGGTTTCATGTTGTACAAGCAAAAACAAAAAATATTATCAGAATTACTAAACCATTACAGTTTGCAGAAAACTTACAAAATACATCTGGTATAATTATAGGGCTTCTTTCTACTAGAGTACAAAACATTGCAGAACTTAATGAGTATGCTGAAGCACATCTAGAAAGCAATTCTCTAGTATGGGTTGATGATGCAGGAAATGGAAATTGGAAAGTATTCAAAAATAACAAAGCATACGATCTAGGTACATCTATACCTAGTCCTCAAACTGTTGAAGATAGTACACTAGATAATTATGGTTCTACTATATCAGCAAATGAAAGAAATACGATTCTAGCAATAGGAGCACCAGATTATTATTCCTCTGGAGCAATAGACGAAGTAGAAATACTTTCTCAAACCGATATAAACAGAACAACAGGAGTTTACAACAATGTTTCTGCTACAGGCGGAACTGGAAATAATGCATTGTTTAATGTAACCATAGCAGCTGGCACAAAAGAAGTAACAGTTACAGTTGCAAACGGCGGGTTGAGTTATAACTCGGGCGATATATTAACGATTTCTTATAGCGATATAGGCGAGTCAGGAAACGATTTAGAACTTGCAGTAATTACAAACAAAGGCGGTGTAGTAAATGTTTATAATCGAGGTAACGATTCAGGAGAATTAAGACTAATTCAAACTTTAGAGCCTGATGTTAATTACTTTAATGACGTAACATTGCCTACAAGATTTGGTGCAGCAGTAGCAGTTTCACCAGACGGAAAATATCTTGCAGTAGGCTCTCCTAATGCAAGTAATGTACTTACAAGATATAAAGGAACATTTCAAACTTCGGTTGATTATTCTAAAAATGAAATTGTACAATATAATGAAGGATTATGGAAGGCTAGAAAGCAAGTATTAGGACAAACGCCAAACTTGCTATTTTCAAGTTTTGATTCTTATGCATTTTTTGCAGCCAACTCTGATAGTACAGACATAAAATTATTATTAACTGGTAACCACGGCCTAGCACAAACAACTGTTGACCATTTATTAATACGTGCTCCACAAGATATGTATTTAGGTACTGCTCCTGGCGACGTAATTTACTTAAAGTGGAATAATTATTCCACATCAAATTTATCACTAGATGACACACAGCCATTTGGCGGAGCATTTGCTCCTATTACAGGAGCATTCCTAACAGGAAGTCATACTATACAAAAGAAAATTGACCATGTTTTCAATGTTGAAAATTACACAGTACTCCCAGAAGTTGGTGATATTGTAAGTACAGATAGTGCTAGTGGTAAAGTTGAATATATACAAACACAGGATGCAATTAGAGCAGTAATATATATTAGCGAAACAAATGGTATATTTGCTACAGAAGGAAATCTATTTGTAAACAGAGATGTTTTAATTGCAGCATACACAGAAACTTATGCAAACACTACACCAGAGCTGGGCGGCTACTGGTTAATTAACACACCTTCCTCGTATACTACTACAACTTCTGCTGTTGGACTTTACACAGATACAGGTAGAGGTTTAGTTTATCAAGATGTTGAAAATGCATTAGATCCTGATGGCGACATAGCCTATTATTATAATATTCAAGATAATATTCAAAATATTACTCCTTCAAACTTAAATGATGAAATTAGTTTCTTAACGCACTTGTCATTCTCGGAAGTATCTGACACTACAACACTTAAACAATCACCTTGGTGGATAGTGCGTACTCCTAAAGTCCTAAGCGATCAATTAACAGCAGGGGACACGTTTGATTTTTATGCGGATAGTCTAGGTGATATAAACATAGAGCCAAGCGGATTGTCTTTTGAAGATATTAATAAAAACAACACCATTGTAGATGAATGGGACGGTTATATTGATATGCAGTTTACTGAGTTTAAAACTTATCTTGCTGTAGAAGATCCAGAATATGGAAAGCCAATACAACCAACACCAAAATTTGAATTTGATTCTAGCGGTAATTTAATACAAAGGCAATTTGGAACTACAGTTAAAGACTTAACTACCGGTGCAACCGCTGAAGTAGTTTTTTATCAAAGAAAATTTAACAATGTTAGACTTTATGTAAAAAATGTAACCGGTGATTGGTTAGCAGGAAAAGACTACGGCGAAGTTAGTGCTATACAACGAGTTGGAGATGTTTACGATGAAGTCGCAGTAGGCTCTCCTAATAGAACAATGGGAGAAGTTTTAGCAGTATCGTTAGGAACATCAGAAGTTGGTAAACTATTTTTAGTTAGCAACGGAATAGTACCAGCAACTAGCGGAGTACCTGCTGCACCAGCAAGTTTAACAGTGACAGGATCACTAGATAATACATTTGATGCAACTACTTCTACACTTGCTTTTAACCCAGCAATTATAGGAAAAGAATATTGGTTCTATGAAGAAAGAGAAAGCATTTTAGGTATACCTAGACTGCCAAGTTATCCTGACAGTGAAAATAATGAATGGCAGCAGTTGTACAACTTACCTGCAGATAATCTTGGCACTGATAGCGGATTAACAAACGAAGGGCTAGTCTCAGTATACGAAAAATTGCCGCTTGGCGAATACAATTTAATTAATCATTTTGTAATGCCTAATAGACAAACTAATGGACATCTTGGGTCTAGTTTAAGATTTACAAAAAATGAAAACTTGTATACATTATTTGTAGTTGAAGAAGGAGAAGATAATGTTCCTGAAGGTAACTACGGTAGAATACACATAATAAAACATGGTTCTGATGGAACTAACGAGTTTGAATGGGAAATAGCAAAAGACAGAGACTATAGAGGACTATTTGCTGAAAATAGTGACTATGCAGAAAATGAATTAGCAGTGTATAATGATGTTCTATACAGAGCACTTACATCTATAGCAAGCGGTGGCGCATTTAACCCTGTTAATTGGACAGCAGTAGAAGACAGCATATCAAGATTAGGGTACAT
>Ga0222719_10003134_pt1 | contig 14802 bp, 8 predicted proteins | sample C33_34DmetaG_FD_165039 | JGI IMG/M metagenome (GOLD analysis project Ga0222719, IMG submission 165039) | Estuarine water microbial communities from San Francisco Bay, California, United States - C33_34D | ecosystem: Environmental > Aquatic > Marine > Unclassified | place: USA: California...
TTTGGATTAAAGTTTGGTAGTGAGGGTGGTGATTTAAGTAATAGTGGAATTGATATTAGTAATACTTCAAATAAAACACCAGGAGTTAAAAAGAAACCACAACCAATTATCAACGCAGATATCTTATCGAATGGAGATGCCGATGGATTATCACAAAAAAATAAAGAGGATGAAATTGATGATAAATTAATTTCTGATTTGGGTAGTGGTGGTTCTGGTGGATTAGGAGATGACTCTAATATTGATAAAATATTAGAAGCAGAAAGACAAAAAGATTTAGCAGGAATCGATAGATTTTATTCAAAAGCAATTCAGGCAATTGGTGATTTTAAAAATCTACAACCTGATACAGATGCTCAATTTAGGAAGAGTTTGGCTGATTTGCAAAAAGAATTACAAGATGAAAAAGATAACTGTTGTGTAGATTGTGATTAAAACCTAGAAAATCAACAAAGATATATTTATATTAAGATAAAAGGAAATTTTTACAAAAATGGATAATAAACAACTTATAAAAGTAATAAAGGCACTAGTGGAAGTTGAAGTAGCAAAGAAACATGAGACGTTTCTTAAGAATCAATTTCCAGCAATACTTGATGAAGCCGTTAAAGGTAAAATGAAAACTTTGAAAAAAACTACAACAAAAAAAGTAGTTAGTGAAGAAGTAGACCCATTTGAAATGGCAAATCAAGTATTACAAAACGAAAGAGAAGAACAACCAAAAAGACAATTCAGTAAAAACGCTGCAATTAATGAAGTTCTTAATAATACACAACCATTCTCTAAAGAACAAAGAAGTGGAGGAACACAAGTTAAATCTGTGTTAGATTCATTTCAGAAACCACAAGTGAATGAAAGTATGGATAAAACAGTTGAGTTTACTCAACAAGGAGCAGGAGCAGGTTTAGATGGAGTAAGAGCTTCAATGGCAGCACAAATGGGATATGGAGATATGCCAGGTGTTGGTGGAAAAAAACAAGGCTTGGGTGTAACAACTGGTTTAGCTGGATTAGATAGAATATTAAACAGAGATAACTCTGCGTTAGTTAAAAAATTTAAAAAATAATGGTACAAGGATTAATCGTATTAATACTATTGGGAACTTCTGTTTTCGTTCTTACTAAAACTTTAAAAAAGAAAAGTTCTGGTGAGTGTGGATGTAGTGGTTGTCAATGTGGGGAATAATAAATGTCATACATTTTACCAAAAAGAATTGTAAAAGATACCGAAGATGCTTTAGATAACAATGCCTATGGTATAGATTATCCAGTAACAGTAGGTTCTAATATGTTTAAATCTACATTTACTCTAGCAAATGCTGCAAGAGCTAATATTAGAAATCTTTTACAAACAAGAAAAGGTGAAAGAATAATGCAACCTGAGTTTGGTACTGGTTTGGATGAGTTACTTTTCGAACCAATGACTGGTGAATTCGAAACAAAGGTTCAAAAAGAAATAACTAATTCGATAAATTATTGGTTACCTTACGTTACAATAGAAGAAATTGAAATTGAAATGACAGATGAAATGAAAGATAGAAATAGAGCAACCTTAAATCTAACATTTAGAGTTGGTGAATCTATCGATTTAAATCAAGTATCATTATCAATACAGGGATAACAACATGGCATTAAATACATCAAATAAGAAAAACAAAGGTAGGGATATAAAGTATCTCAATAAAGATTTTGGTCAATTTAGAGAAAATCTAATTGAATATGCTAAAACATATTTCCCAACCACATATTCAGATTTTAACGAATCATCACCTGGAATGATGTTTATCGAAATGGCATCTTACTTAGGAGATGTTCTTGGATATTACATCGATGATAACTTAAAAGAATCGATGATTCATTCTGCAGAAGATAGAAGTAATGTTGTTGCTCTTTCAAACTTCTTAGGATACAAACCAAAAGTTACTTCACCTGCATTAACAACGATTGCAGTTTATCAAATAACACCAAGTAAAAGAAGAGCAAGTGGTAACTTGTATGATGGTGATAATAGATTTGAAATGGATGAGGGATATCTATTTAGGGTTAAAGAAGGCATGGAATTGACATCCGATGCTGGTGTTGTATTTAGAACAACTGAATTACTAGATTTTGCAGATGATTATGAAAGAGAAGTAAATGTATATCAAAGAAACGCGTTAGGTGAACCAACCTTTTATTTAATCAAAAAATTTGTAAATGCCATCTCTGCCGAAATTAAAGAAGTAAATGTTCAATTTAGTTCACCAAAACAATTTGATAAAATAGATTTAGGTGATACTAATATAATTTCAATTTACGATGTAAGAGATTCAAATGGAAACAAATGGTATGAAGTTCCTTATCTTGCACAAGAAATGATTTATACTGATTATCCAAATACATCACAATTTGATAAAGATTTGGTTCAATTTAAAGATTCAGTACCAAGTATTCTTAAAGTAACGAAAACATCGAGAAGGTTTGTAAGACAAGTAAACGCAGATAATACAACTTCAATTGTATTTGGAGCAGGTAATTCAGCATCTTCAGATGAAACATTCTTACCAAACTTTAAGAATGTAGGATTGGGACTAAATAATTCAATCGATAGATTGGGTGCATCATTTGACCCTGCTAACTTTTTAAAATCAAAATCATATGGTCAAGCACCTGCTAATACAACATTAACAATTAAATATTTAGTTGGAGGTGGTGTACCTGCAAACGTATCCAAAGGTTCTCTTAAGAGAATTACTAAGTTGGAATTTGATGAAGATTTAAGTTTGTTTGATAATGATGAACTACAAATGTATGGAACTGTTAAAAACTCCATTGCTGCAGAAAATGAAATTCCAGCAACAGGTGGTAGAGGTGCAGAAACAATCGATGAGATTAGAGAAAACGCACTTGCACACTATGGTTCACAAAACAGAGCAGTAACAAGAAAAGATTATCAAGTTAGAGCATTGGCATTGGACCCAAAATATGGTGGTGTTGCAAAAGCATACTGTGCACCAGATGGAGAGTTAGATAATAACTCACCTAGTTCCATATTGAACACTCCTGATACATTAGAAGAATTTGCTGGATTAGTACAAAGACTTGGTGGAGATGGAAAAACTGAAACTGAAATTAAAACAGAACTACAAAGATTTTTAGTAGGAAAACAGAGTAACTCTAATAGTGTAGAAAAAAATAATCCATTCGCTATTAATCTTTATTTACTTGCATATGATTCAAGTAAACACCTAACAGTTCTTAATAAAGCAGTTAAAGAAAATGTAAAAACGTATCTTTCAGAATACAGAATGTTAACAGATGGTATAAATCTTTTAGATGGGTTTGTAATTAACATTGGTGTTGATTTTGAAATTATGACATATAACTCTTATAACAAACGAGAAGTTTTACTACAATGTATTACTGAAGTAGAAAATTATTTTAACATTGATAATTGGACTTTCAACACACCAATTAACATTTCTGAATTAGAATTAATAATTGCAGGAGTTGAGGGAGTATTATCAGTACCAAAGTGCCAGATTGTAAATAAATGTGGTGGTGTTTATTCTAAGAATAAATACAACATTGAATCAGCAACAAAGGGTAAAATGGTTTATCCATCATTAGACCCTTCGGTATTTGAATTAAAATATCCTGGTAAGGATATAAAAGGGAGAGTTGTATAATGTATCATTTCGTAACCGCATCTAAAGATGCAACTATTTACTTACAACAACCATCTCAGAATACTGGGTTGGATGAAATATTAGAAGTATCTAAAACTTATTATGGTAGTTTAAAAGATATTGCACATTCTGTAATTAAGTTTGAAACAACTCCACTTTCACAATCTATTGCAAGTGGTGAAGTAACAATGAGTGCAGCAGATATGATTTTAAGAGAATGTGAATCTTCTGAAATCCCAATTGATTATACAATATATGCTTATGCAGTAACACAATCATGGGAAATGGGTATTGGTACTCGTTTCGATGATATTACAACTGATGGTGTAACTTGGAACTCTGTAAGAACAGGACAAGATTGGTTATCACTTGAAGAGCATTCTGCAGATACAACTGGTTCATTTAATGGTAAGGGTGGAACTTGGTTCACTGGTTCATATTCTTCACAATCATTTTCATATGAATCATCTGATATAGAAATGGATGTTAAAACAACCATGGATGAGTGGATTGGTGGAACTCTACCAAATGAAGGATTTATTATAAAATACGATACAGCATTAGAAAACGATACTAATGATTATGGACAATTAAAATTCTTCTCAAAAGAAACAAATACAATATACCAACCTAAACTAAGAATTGGTTGGGATGATTCTTTATTCTCTACTGGTTCTTTAACCGCACTTACCTCTGATGATATTCATGTAACCTTTAAACGATTAAAGACTAGATATAAACAAGGAAGTAAACCTACAATCAGAGTTTTTGGAAGAGAAAAATATCCTCTTAAAACTTATACCAAACAATATTCTTATACAGATGTATATTTTTTACCATCAACAAGTTATTATCAAGTAAAAGATGCATTGACAGATGAGATAATAATTCCATTCGATGATGATTACACAAAAGTTAGTTGTGATTCAAGTGGTAACTATTTTAAACTAGATTTAACAAATTGGGAATACAATAGAAATTATTATATTCAGATTAAAATAGATAGAGATGGTGTAATAGAATACTTTGAAGATAAGGATTTAACTTTTACAATAGAGAAATAAAATGGCATTAGATAACAGATTTAGATTTGATGAATTGGTAAAACAAGGTTCACAAGTAATTGTGTCTGAGGACCCTACCAATAAAAACCATACATTTATTGATGGTTCATCTACTTTTGTGTCCGCATCTCAAGATGTACCATATGACCATTTAAAAGGTGAACGAGATGGTGAAATTACTTCATTTATTGAGAAACCAGCATATACTGAAGAACAATTAAAAAAGGCAATCGATGTTGATATTGATGAGTTAGTTAAACCACAAGCACCACCAAGACCGGATGTAGTTCCAAGACCTGTATATGATGAATTAGAAAATAAATTCCAACAGGCACTAGCAGATTTAGAAGCAGCTCAACAAAGAATCTTATCATTAGAAGGAGAAGTTGCACAATTAACGGCAGAATTACAGGCAGCTCTCGTAGAGAATGATTCTTTAAAAACTCAAAAGGCAGTTGTAGATAATCAGTTTCAACAATCAACTGAACGATATAAAGAACAAACTTCTAAATTAACACTTGCAATTATCAAAGCAACAAAAGAAGCAAATGAAAGAGTTAGGTTAAATGCACAAGTAGAAGGTTTAGTTGCTCAAAAAGATGTATTAAGACAAGAACTTCTTTCATTAAGAAAGATTGTATCTGGTCTTGAAGTACAAATTGATGCAGGAGTTAAATCACTTGAAGCTCAAACAGAAGCAGCAAAGGCACAGAGAGAAGCCCAAGCTGCAGCAGCAGAAGCTCAACGATTAGCTTTGGAAAATCAACAAAAAACATTAGAATCTCAACTTGCGGGTTCTGCGGCAGAAACAGCCGCGGCAGCAGCAGGATTAGTTCCACTTTCAGATAGTGAATCTTACTATGGTGTTAAGAGTGATGCAGCAGGTGGTGGTTCTGATATTAAATGGACGACTTCAGTTGATAACCCAACACCAGGTAAAGCTGGAACTCTTACTATACAAAACTTAAAAGATAGTGGTGCTAAAATTACCCAAGTATCAATTTCAGTATCAGGTGGAATCAAAGATTATAGTGGTAAAATTCTTGGATTTGGTAATGATGGTTCACCAACATCAAGTTCAATTATTTCGATTAATAAAGGGGCAAAACAAAATGTACCCCTTTATTTTAGAAAAGCAATCGGTGGTAGAAATAAACCAGAGCCGGATAAGAGTAACTTCTTAAATTCAGCAAAAGATTATAGTGGTACTTTTACAATTACAGTAAGATATGATAATGGTACAACTGCTAAATCAGATTCATTAACTTGGGCTATCAGAAAAAATAAAAAATAATGGCAATCAAAGATTTTAAAAATATAGAACAAAAAAAAGGCTATCGAGTTGAGAAAAAAGATAGAGATATTTTTGAACGCGAAGTTCGAAGAGGTCTATTTGGTATTGATGTCGGTGATATCATTGAATTTATACTCTATGATGCAAACGATAATCCACTTCCACAAGAGTTTACTAATGGAAAATTAGTAAGATATATTTCTTATACAGATGAAAATATTAAAAAATATTTTAGTAAAGTAAATAAAACCAAATATAATATTAAAAGAAATGGTGCTGATGAATTTTTTATTGATTTAGAAAAATTAATTAAAGAAGCTGGATACTCTCAAGGTGTCTTTAAAACATCAGTAGCTTTACTTAATAGAAGATTAGGTTCAGAAGAACGTAAGTTTGATAGAGCATGGATACATGAAATTTCTCCATCAAGAACCGAAGTAAGAGTTTTACCAGTAATCGATGAATCAACTGGTAAACCAAATTCAGATTTACAAACTCGATATGATACATTCACAAGTGGTGAAGATTTCGCAGCTGATGTAATTACGTTTTTAGATGAATTTGCTGCACAATTTGATATACCAACCATTTTAAAAAATATGTTAACCTTACGAGGTAAGGTTGCAGATGGTGAGGGATATATAAAATTAATTCAAAAAGAATTTAAAATAGATAATTTTGAAAGATGGTTATCTCTTGTAAAAATATCTTTTGATAAAGCATTAGACCATTTCAGAAATAATAGATATTCTAATATTTTAGAACAAGAAAAATTTGGTCAACCAACTGGTGAAACTTTTGGTATTAACTTTAATTCAAAAGGAATAATACAGCAACTTTGTGATATTGGAGAACAATGTGTAAATTATCATTTACCAAATCAAGAAATACGAAGTGAAACAATTAGAACACGAGGTCAACAAAAAACTATTGATTCATTAAAAAAGATTTTAAAAACAGTAACATCAGATGGGGAGTTTTTAGCAGAAGCCCCAACAGAAAAGAAACCTGCTATTAGAGGATGTAGAGACCCTAAAGCCACAAATTACAATGCGACTGCAACTGTGGATGATATATGTCAATATACTGTGAATGTAACTAAGTATAAGAAAATTGCTATACCTCCACCTCCACCACCTCCAGCTCCACCACCTCCACCAAGACCACCGGCACCAAGACCAAGTGGTGGTACTCCAAGACCAAGACCAAAACCAGCAAGTGGTGGATATTCAATTAGTGCATCACCAATTGAAGGACAACCAGCACCTGCAAATGGTAGACTAATACAACAATTTAGAATGAGTTCTTCTCCTGTAATTACTCGTGGAAAAACTGGATATAAATACAGAATCACAGGTGCTCCATCATGGTGTAACATAACTGTTCAAGAAAGAAGTTTTTCTTTACCTATATTAAGAGTGAGGGTGTATAAAAACGATGGACCTGCACGTAGTGGTACTGTTTCTTTCAGTTCTACATTACCAGGAAATCCAACAACATCAGTAACGATTAGTCAAGAAGGAACTACAATACCAATACCAAGACCAAAACCACTTCCACCAAAACCAGTACCACCAAAACCAAAACCGAAACCGTACTCTCCTAGACCGAAACCGGCTCCGGCTCAAACTGGAGGTACAGGTGGGTGTTTAGTTGGTAATACTATGGTAGAATTATCTTCTGGTAATCAGATACCTATTAAAGATATTAAAATTGGAGATAGTGTAAAGGGTTTTGATATTAAAACACTTTCACCTTGGAATAAAGTTGAAGATAATTGGACGGGTAAAAACATAGAACAATATGATACGGCAGATTATAAAGTAGTGGATACTATTACTATTACTGATGCGGAAGTATATTCTATTAACAATGGGTTATTGGAATGTAGTGAGGACCACAAACATCTTGTTCGTAGAGGAGAAGATTGGGTGATTAGAACTACTCTACAATTAGAACCAGGTGATATCTATTTGGATAGAGATAAAAATGAAGTAAAAGTTTCAAGTATCAGTTGGGATAGAAATGAAGATGTTTATTTAATTACGTTAAATGGTAAACATACTTATTACGCAAATGGAATATTAACTCACAACCGTAAACTAAGCGTTATTGAGGATTTAACATCTTATAGTGGAAGAAGTTACGCAGGTCAAGGTTCACCCGAACGTGACCTCGATGGTACTCAAAGAAGAGAGCGATAATACAAATAATTCAATGAGATATTTATATACTAATAGGAGAGATAACTAATGGCAAAACCAACAAGACCAGGAGCATATACCAACGAAAACATCAATGGCTGGATGTGGAGCGAAGCTATTGGTGATTGGATAGATTTAACAGGTCTTATGAATTTAGATTTTTCTGGTTTAGGTTCTGGTCTTGGTACGATAGATATAGACAAAGATGCCATACGAAAAGGTGTAGAAGAATCCCTGGGATTAACATATGGGAATATAACACCTCTTAAAGATGGACAGGTTGTTGGTATAGGAAATAGTTTTGGTAGAATAACACTACCAGATTTAACACCTGCAGCAATACCTCCATTAAATTTCCCATTAAAAATAAATCTAAAAAGTGTTCCTTCTCATAAAAAAGGATTTATCTTTACTGATAGTGGACAATCTGTACCAGCTCCAGGTGGTACATTTTCTGCTAATGCAAAAGATTTTTTATCATCAAAACAAATAGGTGCAAAAAGTTCTATAAAAGCAAAAGAAGTTTATACACTAAAAACATTGGTTAATGGTAATCAGTATAACGTACAAGCCTTATTAAATGGTAGGGTTGTTGGAACTGCATCACCAAGTAGACCTGGTTTAAGTTTAGTATTTAATTATCCACAAGAAATTGTTATACCAGACCCACCATCACAAGATGTTAAAGTTACTCTGCAGTATGAATTTCCAGCAGGAGTTTCTGCAACGGTTAATCTTGGTGGTAAAACTACAACAATTAAAGATAGCGGTCAAACTGATATAGTTAATGTAGACCCAAAAACACTAGATGTTAACCCAACTAGTAATAGTTCATATAATCATGTATATACTTTATATAATGCATCTGGTACAAAGGTTGCAGCTACAAATACACCAAAGTTTACATTTGGAAAATTAGTTGCTAAATCAAACTACAAGTTAAGAATTGCAGTATCAAAAGGAGAAATTCCAAAAGACCCCCCTGTAGACCCACAACCAGCTGCTAGTCCAACATACAGATATGAAAAATATGTTGTAACTGAGAAAAGAACATCGGGTGAATCTGCTCCAGGATATACAAAACCAAGTTTAGAATTAACAGATGGTGGACTTTATACTTTCAATATTGGAGAGGGTGGTAATACATCAGTTGAAGTACCATTTACAACTCGTAATACAGATTGGGTAAATGTTAGAACAAAAAATGGTGTAAGAAAAAATAATTTCAATACTAAATTAGTTTTAAAAGAAAGTGATTTCAACGGCCCAGGTGCATATCAAGTTTGGTTACAACCAGATTCTAATATTAATGGTACTGGTGAAGCAAAAGCAGTAGCAATAAACGTAATTCAAAAAGATTTACTACCAGGACCGGATATTACAAGAATTGAATTCCCTGAAACTATCCTTGGTGAAGATTACAAGGGATATAATATTGATTTTGGTGTAAATTGGGAATCGGTAAATACAAACTATATTGATGTTTATATTGGAAAGGTATCAAATACTACACGAATATTAAAAGGTGGACCTGCTATAGGTTCTCAACAATTTAATATTGGTAAGATATTAAAACAAGCTGGAGAATCATTACAAGATGTAGCAGGATATATTTATTTTGATTTATATTTTATTCCTTACAATGAAGAAGGTGATGAATTAACCGAAGGAATAACAGAATCAATTAAAATTGCATTTGATAAAGGTGATATATTACTTCGTAGACCTGAGGTAATGAGAGATATTTCAGATGCCATATGTGAAAACTTTGACTCATCAGCTCTTGCACAAGATAACTCTAAATTTTTAACTCATTTAATGCACTTTGGAGATGGGGATAATAAACTTATCGCAACATGGTGTACTGATTATGAAGAATTTTCTCAATATGAAGATGTAATTCAAAAGGTTGAAAATGATGAAGGTGAGTATGTAGACCAAATCGTTCGTAAAAAAACAAACGAAGAAGAAACTTTGGTATTCAAAATGTACGAACCACTTCCAAGAAGTGTTCAACCGAATGAACAGATTTGGGTATCTAAAATACAATCAATTCCACTTATTGAACAAGTTACACTTATCAATGAAGAATTAAAAGATTGTGTTGAATTAAAACCAGATTTTGGTCAAGGTGTATGTGGAGAAAATATTGGATTCCAAATTTATGATGAATTAGTATCTAGTGGTTCTGCAACTACAACATCTTTATTATCACAATTTGTAAGTGGTAGTGGATTTTCTTTAAAGAATCTTGATATACAATATGTAAGTTCTTCCAAAGAAATTAGTGGTTCACTTATTATAGATTCTACTACAAGTTGGGGATGGGATAATTTTGTTAAATACTCTTCTGCAGAAGAACGAGTAAACAACTTTTTATATAAAATAAAATTATTAGAATTCTACGATGAAAAGGTAGAACAATTACAATCAGGCTCATTCTATACAGGTTCAGTAAGAATGCAAAAAGAAATAGAATCAAATAAAATATCAAAACAAAAACTAATTGATAATTTAGATGGGTTTGAATCTTTCTTATATACAAGTTCATCAATAGATGGATTAACTTATCCCGGTGCAGGACAAACATCTATATCTGCATCTACATCTAATGATGCGGTAAATTGGTATAGTGGTATTATAGATTCAGCACAAAATTATGATTATTATAATAAAGATTTCTTAGTAAATAATTTACCACAGCATGTAATTGATGACCAAGAAGGACCTGAGTTTATCACATTCTTTAATATGATGGGTCATCATTTTGATGTTCTTTGGTCTTATACAAAATCAATAGCAGAAAAGAAAAACTTAGAACACAAATATTCAAGTGGTATAAGGGATGGATTACTATCTCAAATGTTAAAATCTCTTGGATGGGATGCTAAAATGGGTGCTAACGCACAGGCACTTTGGCAATATGCATTTGGTACAACAGAAGATGGTACTTCTGTAAACTCAATGTCGGGTAAGGATAGACAAAACGAAGTTTGGAGAAGATTATTAAATAACTTACCTTACTTGATGAAACATAAAGGTTCAAGTAGAGCAGTAAAAGCGGCTCTTGCTTGTTATGGAGTTCCTTCATCGATGTTAACTGTAATGGAATTTGGTGGACCAAGAAATGGTGATGGTGGTGTAACTAAGTATTCATTTGAAGATAGAACTGCTGCAATAAACATAAGTGGTTCTGAATCTATATTGATTCCATGGAAAGAATATACAGAAACAGTAGACCATCCAAATTCAGTTGAAATTCGATTGAATACAGAAGAAAGACAAACTCAAACATTTATATCATCAAGTGGGTGGAATGTTGGTGTTGTCTATCCTGGCACTGGTACTCAAGGTAAAGTAGAATTCCAATATTTAAGTGGTTCTACAATATTATCGCAATCATCTGAACTAATGCCATTCTTTAATGAAGAATATACTCAGATTGTAGTACAACATCTTGGAACTGGTTCGTTTGAAGTATTTGCAAAAGAAGGATTCAACGAAAGAATTAGAAACGCAGTATCAATGTCAATTAAAAATGTACCAACTTCATCTTGGGAGTTGGATAATCAATTAACAATTGGTGGTTCAACATTTACAGGTTCAGTTGATGAATTTAGATATTGGACAACTGCATTAACAGAATCTCGTATTGATAATCATACTTTAATGCCAGATGCAATTGATGGAAATCATCATTCATCTTCTACTGAAGATTTAATTCTTCGTTTAGATTTTGAATATCCAAAAGATAGAAATGCAGATACTGCTATTAAAAATGTTTCAATTAACGAAACATATGATGTTGATTTTGTAACTGCATCTAATTTTGATTCTAATACAGAATATCCATATCATTATACAACGTATGAAAGAACTGTAACTGCAAATGTTCCTTCAAGTGGATTTAGTAATGCTAACAAATTTAGATTTGAAGTACAAGAAGCGTTAGCACCAACAGAAAATATTGAAAATGGAATATCTCTTTCATATAGAGAACGTTCAACTAAAAAATCATTTGATACTGCACCAATTGATTCTAATAAGTTAGGATTATTCTTCTCTCCAATAAAAGAGATTAATAACGATATCCTCAAATCAATCGGACAGTTTGAATTAGATGAGTATATTGGAGACCCTAATGATAGATACAACTACGAATATACTGAATTAAAGAAACTTAGAAACTATTACTTTGAAAGATATACATTAAATCTTTATGAGTATATTCAGTTAGTAAGATATATAGACCAATCTTTGTTTGAAACGTTAGAAACACTTGTTCCTGCTAGAGCAATTACATCAAGTGGATTATTAATTGAACCACATATACTTGAAAGAAGTAAAGTAGAGCATAAAAAACCAACTGCTATTGATGTTCTTGCAAAAATTAAACAACCTACGATTAATTTAAGAGATACAGTTAAAATCAGACCACAAAATATTAAAAGACAAGATACTCGTGTGAATCTTTTTGATAGATTTAAGTTTAAAACTGATGCAAGAAGAATAAATCCTGGTATTTTAAGAAGATTTACTCCAAGATTTACATTTAATAGAAGTCAGTATAATGGTATTTTAAGAAGTGTTGGACCAACATTTGTATCTTCTGTTGATTTACAAGATGGTAGAATTACAGATATACTTAAAATTCAACAGTTACTAAGACAGTTTGAAATTAACAACGGTCAATCACAAGTTGGTATAGACCCACGAAGTTTAAGAAATGGTCTTGCTGGAATACTTGCTAGAAATGGAGTTGCAAATATTACTCGTTTAGATGGTAATGGAAGATTGATAAAAGAAAGAAAACAAGTTTGGATTGTAACTGAACAATATACAGAAAAGGAAAGACAAGCAATTCCTGGTACTGGTCAGAAAACTGCCGATGGTAAAAGATGGTTCAAAGAACCACTATATAGATTGGTTGATGTTACTAAAACAAGAAAAATAGTAGTGTTTAATGAAATAGGTGACCCTGCACCAAGTGGAGATAATATTTTATCTGCTGTTGCAGCTAATTCAAATGGTGGAAGATTACCAGGTTCAAACTTAGGTGATAAATATGGTAAAAGAGGATTTAAATCTCCTTCAAGACAAACATCAAGAACAACTTTAGATGGTCGTTCACCTGTAGAAACTTTCTGTACTAACCCTAACATTCTTAAAGTTTCTGATACAGCAAGAGGAAAAGGTGAACCAATTTTAGAGGTTGATAGGAAATAAAAACAATAATTTTAAAAATAGTTATATTTATATATTGAATAACATAGAGGAACAATTATGGCATATTTAGATAACGCAGAAATTACAGTAGATGCTATCCTTACAAGAAAGGGTAGAGAACTACTAGCAAACGGTGGTGGATTAAACATCACAAAATTCGCATTAGGTGATGATGAGATAGATTACTCATTATACGAACCGGCACATCCAAAGGGTAGTGCTTATTATGATGCAGCAATTAAAGCAATCCCAATTACTGAGGCTTCACCAGATGAAACTCAGGCATTAAAATATAAATTGGTAACTTTACCAAAAGGAACAAAGAAGATACCAAAAGTAGAATTTGGTATTCCTTCAGTTTCAGTAAACCAAAGTTCGGGTCAAGTTTCCCTTACACCAACAACTTCACCAGCAGGAAATTCTCAAGGTGGATATACTATTATTCTTTCTAACAAGAATGCAGGTTCGATAGTTGGTAGTGGTTTAGCAGCAACATCGGGTACGATTCCTCTAGCACTTGGTGATGAAATCACAACAACTGCTGCAATAGAAACTGGTTTAGAATTTACATTCTTACCTAATCCAAATATTACGGCAACAATTAAAACAACGATTACAGTATATGGTAATGAAACTGGTGGTTCACAAACTATACCTGTTACCGTTACTTATGTACAACCAAAATAATAGGAAAATAATAAGATGGCACAAATAACAGGACAAGCAGGAGTAAATCTATCATCTGATTTAGCAGCATATCTATCTTCTCAGAATGGTAACGTTACTTCTGAACAATTATCGGAAATCATCAACCAATATTTAAGTGGTGGTGATAAAGTTGCAGCACAAGGTGGAAACCTTTCGACTGGAATCTATAAAAGATTTGGAGAGTTTGATACTGTACAAGGAAAAGTAGAAACTGTAACAACTGGTCTTTGGACTGGTGATACTGGTTCTCTATCTAATTTCTTTACTTCATCAGCACAAACTGCAGCTTCAACAGAATATTATTTAAATGTATATTCAACAGACCCTGGTACTGATGCATCTGCAGAAGTACAATACGCAGTAGCATTTGGTAACAAATATGGTAGTGGTTCAACTTCATTAGGAAATGATGATACATCTACCCAAGCATCCAAAGCAACTTACGCTCAATATAGACAAATACTACTAGAACAAGATGATGAGTTATTCTCATTTGCATCTTCTTCGGGTGTTTCAATAGATTCAGATGATATTTTTGTTATCAATATAGCACGTGCCCGCTATAAAGAATCAGTTGACCCTGGTAACTTAGAATTCATTTTAAGTGGTTCTAATGGTTCTTTTAGGTATATTGATGAT
>Ga0222719_10003136_pt1 | contig 14799 bp, 21 predicted proteins | sample C33_34DmetaG_FD_165039 | JGI IMG/M metagenome (GOLD analysis project Ga0222719, IMG submission 165039) | Estuarine water microbial communities from San Francisco Bay, California, United States - C33_34D | ecosystem: Environmental > Aquatic > Marine > Unclassified | place: USA: California...
TCTGTGTATTTTCGTATCTCCTGAGTTATCTCTTCTGAGAGCACATTGATATCAATATTGTGATAGGTGCAAGCGACATGACCCGGTAGAGCAACAAGTATCTTATTGCCCCTTTTGAATTTAACTGGAGAAACACCTAGATTTCTAAGACGGTCATCACTGTTGTATCGTATAAAGTCGCAATGTTGAATATCATTAGGAACAAGGCGAAACCACTTCTTGTATTTTGCATAACCAGATGTTTGAAATGGTGCATTGACATTGCCGAGATATGCTGAGTCTAGTGTGTAGAAGGGTCTTCCGACTCTCCAGCACTCTTTGATTACTTCCATTTTTTGAGGGCAAGCACCAAACATCACAATAGGATCATTTGATTCATGCACACGTTCTGGCGGGAAGTCATCCTGCTTCGTTAAAGGATGACTCAGATGAGTGGCAATCTTGTGTATCCGAGAACCTTTGTTGCCAAGTAATATCATAGGTAATTCTTCACTCCCTCTTTTATGTAGTCCCAATACAGACCCGATTCAACTTCCTCGATTGTGAAGTGTGTCTTTTTGTATTTGCGTAAAAGACCTTCTGCATCATTCGTTGTCTCTTCTTCGTATGATTTTGGGGAGAAGTTATATGCAAATGCAGATGGATGTGACACAACGGTTCTCTTTCCCATGACAATAGACTCACAAGATGCTGATGAGCTACTGAAGATATGAGTTGCTTTATTTGAAGATAGCGACTCCATAAACGTCCCCTTTTGTGGAAGCAGAAAGTTTACTTTTGGAAACTCGTTCTTGATCTTATCGTAGTAAATGTGGTCAACTTCTCGGGTAAAACTCCTGAAAGTCCTTCTTGCCTTTGCTGATGTGTTGCCGGGGTGAACTCGTATGGTGATATGAGTTGCTTTTAGATCACGAATCAATTCATATGCCCACTTAAATTGGTCTACGCCACAACGACCATAACCCCCCAGACGATTCAAATTGATGACGACCAAACCATCTTTAGTCTTCTGTGGTTTACTAATTTTCAAATTTGAAAAAGCATTGTTTCTTTCTTCGGGTATATTCTCTAGGAAATACTCAGCTTCATGGTCATATACTGAACGAAACGGAAAACGAGCGACATACATTTCGCCATTCAAATCTTTGAGAACATCATTCTCAAAGAAGAATAGGTTCTTGTTTCCATTCATGAATATGTTCTTTCTATATTGCATGTATGGAATAAGGTCATCTTCTGGTGCGTGTAAGTCAACAAAGGAGAACATTAGACCAATGTCCGATTTAACATAGTCAATATCATTTGACTCTACAACAGAAACGCCATGTTTTTTTGCGCCAGCAATGAATGCATTTATCCCACCAACCTTATGTTTATGATATAAAGCTTTATTGGGTATTGTTCTTTTGTAGACTACAAGTTTCAAATCAATGGAGAGACATATGTTGCAGTTTCATGATCTTGGGTAAGAGATTCTTAAATTCATTCATACTGAATTCATTTGATGCTAATGAACCAACCCATCGATTAAAGCGGTCATCATCTGGGTAGTATATATCATCAAGTGACTCATACACTTTATCTATGCACCCAGATACTGGATTCGATAAGCTAAACGAATCTGATATGACGGGAACCCCATGTTTTAATGAGTCTAGTCCAGTTAGTGATTGTGACGTAACAGTGAGACAGGCATTGTCCAACATAGATTCAAACGGGATACTTTTTTTTGCTCTATCCTGATAGGTTCTTACTACAAAAGGTTTACCTAAAGGCTCAAGGTTTCGCTTCACCTTTTCAAGCCAGTCTGAAATTTTAAAGCCATGACTAACCGCAATATATTCGGATGGAACCACTACAAGTATGTAATCCCCACCCGGTTTTCTATGCACATATTCAACTCCAGTATCTCCAACAATTTGTTTGGTGATGCAACTTAAACGGGTATTGTTTATAGTAAACGAGTATTTGGCAGACTGTTTGTTAATATCACATTTATAGCGAGAGTATAGATATCCATTATCCACATAAATGAAATTGATTTGTTGTTGTAGCAACTTATTAATGATAGGGCAAACTCCAAAATGCCCAAACATAAAGTATATTGCGTCTTTTTTATAGTCTAAGTTTGGATGTGCATTCCAAGTTGCGGCTTTTACAAGTGGAGTATTGGGGGTTATTAGTTTGGTCTCCTTAGCACCACTGAGGCGTAGAAAACAGTTTACTAGTTTTAATTTTCTGCTTCTTTGATTTGAATTTGCTAAAGCGATTAGTTTCACTCAGGCAACATCTCCTTATAGTATTCATACCACTCTTCTGAGTAGTCAGTATCACGAAACTCCTTGAACCAAGGTCCACCCTCAGTGTAGTGGATGTTATGAACATCAGATTTGGTTTCATACTCACCAGCAAGCCAGTTCCATTCCAGAGGAATGTCCCCGATTAGTTTCTCTGATTCCAACCATTTGAATTGATGTAGTTGCAATCCAGTGGCAGTATTCACATACTCAGGAGTCAGATTAAAACACTTCTCGCAGTTCATGAGCATGAAGGATGACCAGTTCTTCTTCTCATACTTGGTCTGAATCTGTCCAAGAAACTTCTTCTCTGACTTGGGAGTATAATCATGCTTACAGACTTGAATTGCATACTTGTCATCACGCAAGTCCCATAGTTTTGAAATGTCTGAAACCGTGAGCATATCACAATCCATAAACAGTGCCCACCCCTTGTAGTTCATCAGGTGGGGGATCATGAATCGACTGAATGAAAACTCAGTAGATGAGAGTGCATTGCGCTCCCGTGTGAAGACATCATGAAGGTTGTTCAGTGCAATGGGAGTTATCGCAAGAGGCTTGGTGCTGTTCTTAATCAGACTCCATGAAAGAGTGTTGTAAGCCGCCCGTTCCTTGCTATCAAATCCAATGAATATGTTGATCATATCTTTTTATTTACAAAGACCATGCCAGTATCGACCATGAAGGAGATACCTTTCTCCCTCATTGTTTTTGCAATTGGCATGGTGGAGTTGCTTCTAAGTGATTCTGTTAAGTTCTTTGATTGGTAAAGATGATACTCTTTAAATTTATCTATCCAATAAGATGCTTCTTGACAGTTGACATGGTGATACCCCTTTTTACCCGGCAAAGCATGAGTCATAACAACATATTTGCATCTTTTCATGATGTCTACGTAGTTTGGTATATAATGCTCATCTACGTGTTCTACAAACTCAACACACCAACAAACATCATACAAGTTAAGCGGAAGTTCCTTCACGGTCCCTTTGGTGAAATCATGAATAATGAATTTTGATTCATCAAATCTTTTGATGGTGAAGTCGCCATCAATACCAACAACATGATTAAATCCAACTTCTAATGCCTCTTCGACCATTCCACCGGGACCACATCCAAGGTCACATAATGACTGGCATTGCAATTCATTACGTAACCATGTTAAAGCTCCTCGGTCAATATGAGTTCTATTAAAATGACCTCCTAGATGTTTTTCTAGTTTAGATCCATCCATATCTTTTCTTGACTTCTTCATAGCACTTCATTAGATGATTTATAGGTTTGAACGAAAGAATTTCCTTTTTGCTCCACTGCGTATAAGAAAGGTTATGTAGCCATTGTGTTCTATCGAATTCAACAATATCGTCTTCGATGCTTGAGAGATCATGATTAGAAACCTCCCACGCCATACAAGATGGGCAAATAGACCAAGTTGGGATTCCTTCACAAACACTTTCTGTCAATGTGTTTGATGATATTCCCACCACGGCAAAGGCTCCAGCAAAATCTTCATACAATCCTGTTCCTCCCCACCCTTGTTCCTTTCTGTAGACCCCATCATAATTAGAACTTATCTCCAGCCCATTAATTTGAAGTCTATTGATAAGATCAAGTTGCTGCTGAATAAAAAAAGGGGTGATGGGGTGGAGCCTTATTCGTATCTTTCTGTCAGTGTGTCTTCGTATCTCCCTCAAGGCTGAATCCAAATATCTAAAGTATTTCTCTGCACTATATTCCCCTCTCTCCCATGCTATCTTCATTAAGGCACTATCTTCTGGCTTTTGGAGAATGAATAGAATATACCCATCATCTGGACGATACCAATCCTTGATGTCAATATTAAGATCCTCCTTAATTTTATTCCATCTATCCGGTGGGCAGTCTTTGTTATTATATTCTCCATCATCTCTGGTATATGAATTCCATGAAAATCTATAATAATACTCTTTACCTAATCCAATTTGCCTAAATGCCGGACTTTCAAAAACAATGACTGGCTTTCTTGATTCTCTTATGGTATCAATGCTGACTTGCTCTTCATAATTCTTTCCCTTTATGTTATGCTGTAACCAAACATCAACATCGTCTGCCGTCGCCGCCTGTTTAATATCTGGTGGGAGAATTGTTTGGATTCTTTTCTTTAAATGTAAGTAACCAAACCTCATGTTACGAGATACTTATTTTCTGGACTCCTGAGATTGTCTTTTCTCTTGCCTTTGCAATGGTCATAGATTGAACCAAGGACACTCCATGCTTGAACATGACCAGTCCCTTTCCCTTTGAAGTTTTTCTTAGTGAATCCAATATTGTGATTTTTCACACCATGCTTTTTTTCAAATTCAATCCTCACTTGGTCAACAACATAACTATCATGCCACTCACGAAGTTGGTATATTTCATCGTTTGAATACATGTCCTGTAATCTCCTCGCCCATGATTTGGTTTGCTCATGATTCATATTGAAGTAAAGGAATCCGCATTCCGAATACTTTCTAATCCTACCAAGATACGCCATCATGCATTCGTCTTTATGGATATTTGAACTAACCCACTCATGGTCTATTGGTTTATAGAACACACTATCGGCATCAATGTAGATAACTCCATCATAGTCAGTTCTATTCAAGATCAGGTCAGTGTAACCATACACTTTGTAGCAAAATCTAACCCCATCGTAAAGAAATGACTCTACAGGCTTATCTTTGTTTCTCTCGACAAACTCTTTACATTCTGGAACATTTTTGAATAGGTTTACCGTCTTCCCCGTTGGGGCAATCCAATCTGCATCCTCCGTATATGTAAACAGATCAAAATCCCAATTGTATGTTTCATAGAACTTATGACCATAGTAGTCATAGAGTTTCTTATTCAGTGATGTTACAACTGCAATCTTCATTTCAGAATATCTTGAATCTTGGAAAAGGTATCATCGTCTTCTGTCCAGATAGCTAGACAAACATCCATCACCTTTCCACATGGCTCTGTGATTAATACATTCTTCATGTCTTTTACAATGGAATAGCATCCAAAGTTTTCCCTGTCAAATCCACCATGAATATCGTTGATGTAGTAATCATCAAACACAACAACCTTGCTTCCACTAACAGATTTGAAATCTCCAATAATAGATTCTACTCTATGGTCGCCATCAATGAATACCAAGTCAGCACTCTTTGGATTTTTCCAGAGAGTTTCTTGCGTTACGCCCTTGATCAACTCAACACGGGAAGCGTGTTCCTTTAATCTTTGCTTTACTTGAGAAACAGAGTGAACTCTCTTACCGTTTCCAACCATCTTGTGAAATTCTTGGTCAGAGAAATCGAACACATCATATCCTGTATATGTCGTATCCTTTGGTGCAGTGTCCAGCATCCATTTTGCCGTCTTGCCTTTCGCTACACCAATTTCAATGATTGATTTTGGTTTCAATTCTTCAATCAGTCTGAAGATATATCCATATCTTGATTTTATCTCATTCATCTTCGCTTTGGTATCTTGTCGTGTGGTATGTGAGTGTATCTCTTAATCATCTGACGTTCTGCTGTTGAGGTTATCATGTATCCCTCAATTGCCTTATATCCGTTCTCCAATGCCCACTTGACTCTTTTGTGACCAACATGAACATACAGACCGGGAATAATCTTACCATCCTTATCTATGTTGGTTCTCTCTGGATTATTTGGTTCTATTTCAATCCTTCTTTTAACCCACTTATGATCGTGTGTAGATACCGCAATTGGATACATCATACCTGCTTTCTGAAAGCTTTCATTGTATCCAAATTTTTCCATACGAGCATTGAGCCAACCGTCAGAAGGGAGAAAGCGAATGTCCTTTACATCAAACAGACGAACACAAAGTTTGATTTCTTTTGGATGGAAGTTTGCCTGTAGTATTCTCACTTAGTCGCACCACCACTATTGAGTCTCTCAATGTCATCATGAGAGAACTCTGCCCAATACAACTCAAAAGCAATACCATCTTCAAGTCCAATGAATTGATGAAAGACTCCCGGCTTCACCTTTGTGAAATCACCGGCACCAAGAATTGTTTCATCAATAAGGTCACCGTTCCAGCAACGGACCATCATCTTACCAGACTCAACAAAGAAACCATTGCTCTTTGTCTGATGTCGATGTTCGCTACATTGATATCCTGCCTTGAATTCAATTCTATGAAATTCAAGACAATGATTCTTGAAGACTTCTTCTGTCTTACCCCATACTTTTCCAGCAATCATAGTTCGTAATCTTCATCTTCGTCATGCCCATCTATTCTTTCCATACAAAATGGACATATTGTAGGTTCATTTTCTTCGTATTCGTCATCCTCTAAATCATTCTCTACATCATAGGTCGAGTGGTTGAAATCGTGCCACTCAATAGAATATGTAGTCCGGCAGGACGGGCATGTAGTTTGAAAAAACATTATCTTATGGGGCAAACCCCGCCCTCACATTCAATACCCTCAATCATTTCATTTGAGGTCTGAATCGGCGATATGGGTTTAACTTTCTTTACCATCTTCTCATATTGATCTGCATCAATTTCTTCGTATGGTGCTTGGGTGAATCCATGATCAGAGTGAAGAAGGAACGAGACACTCTTGATATGATTTTTGAAATTCTTTGCCAACCAATCTTGAATCTCTGGAAGCTCTTCCTTGCGATAGTAGACAGTGCAGGATACCGCATTATCTGCCCACTGAGATTGAAGAGTCTTGATGAGTTCAAGTTGGTCAATGGCACTCATGTCCTTGGCGACAGTTGCATTCTCATCGAACTGACAGGGAAACTCAACAACCACGGTATCGTGATTCTCTGTTCCATCGAAGTTCTTGGCAAACTCGGTATGATAACCAAGGTCACGACAAACATCGATAAGTGAATCGGTTGCTGCCATGCGAATACGACGAATGAAGTAATGAGAGAATGCCGGATGGACACCGGGAGTAGAACCAGCAAGGATGCTTAATGTGCCACTAGGTTTAACGGTAGTCAACTTAATGGAGGGATTATGACCATTCTTCTCGGAGTATTTCTGGTCAAACTCACGAAGTTTCTGATAGGTATAATCCAACCAATCCATCTTATGTTGACTCTGACAGATACCAGTCACACCAAGACCAATACGCATGTTCTTGTGAACGATCTTATTGGTATCTTCATGGATGAATGGTAGCGCACATATTGCCTTCTGAGTCTTATACAGAAGCTTTGCACATTCATACATCTCTTCCTTGGATTCGATATTGTTGAGATACAGTTCACTTAGGTTACAACACTCATAGTTGCCCAGAGAGATTTCACCGCATGGATTGGTCCCCACGACGTTATCCTTATTGGTGGGATACAGTTCAGAACTGCGAAGGTTTCCGTCAGAAATACGACCATACTTTTCTGACAAGGGAAGGTTGAAAAGACCGTAAGGTTCACCATTGCCAGCATAACCTTCCCAGAGAGCATCAGATGTATGGTCATAAGAGTCACAGTAAATCGTGTTATTGGACATGGCACGGTAGTTTGGAATACCGCCCAAGTCCCAACGCTTTGCCCGAAGAAAGAGAAAGTCATCAGGATCACCAATTGCAATCTCTGCACTTCTACGAACATTACCAGCAACAACAATGGAACCAATGATGTTATTGATATCCAGAACATCCAGTGAGCGAAGTTTCTTACCCTCTCGACTCTTGAATACCTCACAGATTTTTGTGATACCATCAATCAGAATAGAGGGACCAGAGGCAGTGCCACCGAAACCACGAATCTTTTCACCAGCACCACGAATCAGAATGGTTGAATAGGTAAATCCTTTACCAGTCTCAAAGAATGAATCCAAGACCTTGCGAAGAAGATATACCCAACCCTCACGGGAATCAGGAACAATGAAGTCGGCATCATTGGTTGCCTTTCCATCAAGTTCATCATGAGTAATCTCAACATCAGGTTTGATTCGAGGGAGTTCATGGACATCCTCACGGCGAACAGAAAACCCAACACCACCACCAAGCATGAGATTCTCGAAAAGGAATGTGAATGCCTTTGGTTCATTCATCTGAGTGAACCAGCAGTTCAGGAGAGAGTTGGCACCAAACCGTTCGACGGTAGGGGTGCCAAGTTGCCAGAGCATACGTCCAGCGAAGTTACATTTCAGATTGAAGACATGGTCAAAGAGCTTCTCTGCTTCCTTTTGTGTGTAATTGGCACCAAGGCTTTGCGCTCCATTGATGCATCTCTGAACGGTCTCATGCCATTCTTCTGTTGTGCCATCGTCCTTTAAGCGAGCATAGGTGCGCTTGTAAACGATGTAACCAAGACCATTGAATCCCCATTTCGGGGTTTTGTTTGCGTATGTTGATGCGAATTCGTCAGAGATGATATTTTCCATAATTGTTCTATTTCACGTTCACTGTGAAATTATATAGTATCACAAAACTCAGTTGAAATCAATCAAGTTCTTGGCTATCACTTAATTTCATTTTCCAATTTGATATTTCAAGTTTTCCTAGTGGCTTTTCGATGTCCATGTCGGCAAGTCTTTCATTCTGGATAACCAATTTTGTGCCGCCGTATATAACGCCATCTCTTATCTCATACAGAAAGAAAGTGCTCTTTGTGATACCAACACGGACAAGCCTTCCGGGTCTTCCATTGACGATCACAATGTCGTCTTCGTTGTAATCGTTTCCCAGAAAGACGAATATCCCAGCAACAAGTTTCTCAAGAGTTGACTTGAAAATAAGTGTTAATAGACCAGCAAAAAGTAACCAAGAATTATCCTTTATGAAATGCTCAACCGCGTTCTTCAGAACCGTTGTTTCGTTTTCCATTTGTTTCCTTTTGGATCATAGTTGACTCTTCATCACTATCCATATCCAATTCAGAACGGAATGGCATTGGCTTGGTTGCAATGGAACCAGCCACAGTAGTTTCCTCCACATCACTTTCAGTCACGTAGATTTTTTGTAAAGTGTTACGATGCTCGACTTCAAAAACCGAGACATCAAAAATGGTCCCCACGGGTTTTGGTCTGTGAACCTCAACAAGTGTTCCCTTGAAGGCAAGCAACTCACCAGTCATTGGCAGTGCAATATCATGCTTCAATTGATACATACCTTCGGGGAGGTAACCACCATCATCGACCAAGAGCCAACTCTCGCTCAGGTCCAGTTTCGTGGGGTCGATACCATAGGCTCCTTGTAGAATTCCCTTGATATCATCGTCCTCTAAATCTGTATTTTCCTTGATCAACCAGAAGGCAGCAAGGTAACGGGCAATGGTTGATTTGCCCAATGGGATTTTTGCAAGCAGACGACGAATATTGAATACCAGACGATGAAAGATTGTGTATGCTTCCTTCTCTTCCTTTGTCTCTGGTTTCTTGAGACGTTCTCCGTTCATGTCCACAACACCAGCCTTGAAGGCTGCGGTCTTCTCCCAAGGCATTGTCAGGAGTCGAAGAAACCTCAATGCATAAACCGTATCTGCGCCTCTAAGTAGTAGTCCCATTTTAAATTTCCTGTAGTTCTTTTGCGATTTGTAAATCGAGCTTTGTGTTTCCCTGTTGGCTCTCTGGCAGATAGTTCAGGAAGATTAAGAATGTCTTGAGCACTGAGTGCAAGTCATCATCAATCTTAAAGAACATCATTTTGTTTGCAGCAGAGATGTCATACACATTGTAGATGGTGATGATATGATTCAGCACCAGCCTTGTATTTATCTCATTCGTATCTTTGTATTTTCTTAGCAATCGAAGGACATAACTAAACCGACTCATGTCCTCATAAAAGTCTTTTATGTCTAGACACTGATTATTTCGATAGTGCCTTGCAGCATATAGTTCAAAGTTTTTAGATGTAAGCTCATCAAATAATCTCACGAATCTATTTATGAAACAAATTAAACCATGCAGTCACAAATGCCCCGGCAATCGCGACAAAGAAAGCAACCACGGTATTAAAGAATCCCTTTTGAAACCTGAGATTCTCTTTCTGCTCAACCTCAAGTTTATTGATTCGATACTCATTGGTCTGGTTCTTCTCGATCATTCTTCTGGTATGTTTCTCAAGGTTGCTGACCTTCTCTTCGGTCCTCACACTTGTAACCAGTAACGATTCAATCTTCTCTTCCAGTTTGTTAAAACGATCTTCAGTCATTATTTTCAGTGATTTGTATTTTCAGTTCCGTTGCATTTTCACCCTTCATCAATCGATGATATAAGTCCCTCTCAATGCTATAGGTTTTTCCGACAACCAACTCAATCGGCATTTGATTGTCGAACTGAAGAAACCAATCAGTCCCATTCAGTATCGTGACCTCTCTGTTCCTTCTGTCTCTATGCCATACCAGTTCATCACTATTTACATCAGCACAAAAGCATCTTTCAATGCTCTGGTCTTCACGAATCGTATCAGTATAGGGCATTATTACCAGAAGAACTTACCGCCGCCCTCAAGACCCAATGCCTTGGCGAACCACGGCAAACGACAAGACCAATAACTTGGTTTTGTCTTATCATTTCTTGTCTCACACTTATGTCTTGCTGCGAAATTCTTACGTGCCTCTGGATCGTTAATCTTTGCTTGCAAACCAGAGGTATCACCAAACTCTACTTTGATGACATTGCCTTTGTCATTCTTGACATAGACATAAAACTTCTTGTTACCTCCACGTTTGGGTTTCTCTAACTCAGGTTCTTTTTGTTCCTCAATCATAGGAACATCAAGAGGCACATCCTTACCCTCATAGACCCCCATAAGACCAATATCTGATTCTAGTAGGGTTTTGTCTTGTGAGTCTAGGAGGGCAGGATCAAGATTACGTGCCTCCTGAAAGAACAGAAGGTATGCTTCAGAACCAATGCGAAAAATGTTATCAGAGAAAGGTATCGAGTTCTCTAGGTGATAGTCGATACCCTCTCTGACAACTTCATATTGGTCGAAATCAATCATCTTTGACGAATCTCTCTGAAGGATTTCTTCTTAGACTCAACCTGTTGTCTCTTCTTGGAAACCATGTAGTCACGGGCTGAATCAAGATAGTCAGTAGCCTTGGTGATTTTGGACTGAACCCACTCAGGGAGATTCTCATCATCACTCAGTAGCGCATGGAGTTGCTTGGCAGCATCTTCAATAGTTCTGAGTTGAGTCTTTGCCATCTCACCCTCATAGTCGTATTCGTTAGGATCTTTCATTGTTTATTTGCTTACGAAATGTAGGCATTCAACTCATAGCGTCCAGATTCCAGACCATAGACCTGAAACGAAACAACCTTGCGAGTTGGCTTACCACCCTTTTCAAGTTCAAGAGTGAAGCTGTTTGTCTTGCCAGCAGAAGGCTTGCGAGGACCACTTGAAACATTGGTGAACCAGAGGTCTTCGTCAACCTTGTATCCATTTCGAGCAACAAGGTCCAGAACTTCACTCAAGGCAGAAGTGTATGAGTCATGGTAGATCTCGTAGTCACTCTTGGACTTGCGCTTTTCTTCCAACTCCTCAGTGGACTCTTCAATCTCTTCCTTGACATGACTCACAGAAACAGCACCGATTGCCTCGTATTTTTGAACTTCAAGGGGCTTGTCAACACCTTCGACCTTTTCCTCTTCATCATCCGCATCGCTAATGCCCTTGATCATCTTCTTTGCCTTCTCATAGGCAAGTTTGCGAATCTTCTCACGAAATTCACGACGACGAGCATCGAGTCTTTCAGTCTCTTCAGGAAGGTTATCGACTACTTTGTATCCAGTGGTTGTATCCAATGTAGCGAGCATATCATCTTCATCGGGATGATTGTCGTCATCAGCAGCAGCTTCGGCATCGGGGATGGTATCCAAGATGCTGGCAACGATTTCATCTTCTTCCTCCTCAGTAAGAGTATCATCAAATTCGCCAAAATCTTCTTTCGTAAAGACGGCTTTAAGAAGTCCCTTAATTCCTCCGCTCTGAGTAGCCTTAAGCCATTTGATGTATCGCCTCAAACCTTTTTCGTCGAGAACATCAATGTCTTTAATATCTGCCTTAGAACCCACTTTCTTATGAAGAGCCTTTGCTTCATCACGTAGCTTTTCAACTTCTGGATCGGCGAAAAGTTTCATCTTACCTTCAGTAAGAGTTTCCTCGCTAATACCCATTCCCTTCAGCGTATCAGTGAGATTCTGCATCCAGAAACCCAGAGTGTTCTTGGCGAACTTCTTCTTGCTCTTCTCAACTTCTTGGTCGGTCTTGGCTTGATCGGCAACAGCAAAGGAGTGGAAGTAATCAAAGGCAGCATCACTGGTATTGAACTTCTTGTTCAGGTCAATCTTTGCCTCTTCCAACTCCTCAGTGGATTCCCTGCGAGCCTTTCGGATATCTTTTTTAGCGGTCTTGATATCCTTTTTCAATTGTTTAGAACGTCTGATTTCGCTTGATTTACTTTTCAGTTTCTTGAGTTTCTTGTCGCGAGCATCATTTCTACCTTTACGAGTCAAGAATCTCTTAGCACCCTTTTTAATCAGGTTACCAACAAGCCCTTCTTCAACATCACCCTCATCATCTTCCAACTCATCAGTGGATTCTGAAATGTCTTGCACATCCAACACATAGATTTTCGAGTATTTTTTGTGACCCGAATCGACGGCAATATAGAAGTCATCATCATAATCACCTTTTCTGAGATCAGCAACTGCCTTCTCAACTCCATCATGAGAAATCGTTAAGACCACATTTGCATCAGGGTGGTTTATGATCTGCTTATCAGTCAACTTGGGCTTCTTCTTACCTTCTCCCAAATCTTCAGTAGATTCTTCCAACTCCTCAACTGATTCTTCAACAGAGGCATATCCTTTAGCAGCAGGAACCAAAACTTTATCATAGAAGTTCCTTGCTCCACCGATCCAACCCCACCCATCAGTTGACTTCTTGCCACCATGCTTCTTAGCCAAATTGATGAACGCATCAAGACCGGGACCAGAACCCCTATACGATTTCACGGCATCATCAAAAGAGGGGGGATTGGTAAAGTCTTCATCATCAAAGACTTTGTTTGAAGTCAACCACTTATAGGCATCTTTACCCGAAATCTTTGCTGCCTCTTCCAATTCAACGGATTCATTCTTCTCAGGCTTCTCATCATCACCCTTCCAACCAGCATCAATCTCATCAAAGAACTTCTTCTTGTCATCACCCTTAAGTTCAGATGGTGATTTCACACCATACTTTTTCAGAGTGTCATTGAAGAACTTCTGATAGGCTTCCTTGTCGCCGGTGGCTTCTTCAATCGCTTCTACAGACTCCCCAGCCATGATTCGCTTGGCAGTCTCTGCTAGTTTTTTTGTAAGTTCGTCGTTATACATGCTACTATTTATCTTATTTAAGTTTTGAGAGTTGGATAGTCTTCTTTACAGCATCCTTTGGGATATATGAGACTGCATAGTTGCCGGGATCTCTTGGTTCTAGATTGGGGAGCTTCTTGCGATCCAGAACAAGAAGATATCCTTCTCCAGTGTCACGATATGCCACCAGAGCAAAGCGTCCAGCAAGGTGAACATTATCAGCAACATATGAACCATCAATGTCACTGGTGTTCCCCTTGCCTTTAGATTTCACTGAACCCTTACGAGTCAGCACATTGTATTCAGCACCAGAGATTCCACGATAAACCTCTGACTTACTGCTCTTGAGTTTGTTGAGTTTGTCTGTGATAGCGCGAAGGTCACCTTCTGGTTCCCAGATTAGATGATCTTCTACCTTGGATTCGTTAAGGTCAAATCCTTTATATCCAAGTCTTTTATTCATCAACTTGACGGCATCCTTATAGCTCAAGTCTTTTTCTACGTATGCCCATGATGAGCGAATCCCACCACGAACCTTGCCGTCATAATTCTGTTTCAGAACCCAGACATAATAACCACCCTCTTCTTTTGGTCTGCCATCAAGTCTACTGTCTCTACCGAATGCATATGTTTTTCCACTTTTTGCTTTTGTGGCAGTCTTCTGATAGACAGAGGCTCCTTCAGAAATATATTCAATGAATGTTTTCATCCACCCTTGTGTTTCTTCCAGAGGTCGGCATCAGTTGTCTTCTGAGTCTTTCCACCAGTGACAAATGAATTCACCCTAGCTAAACCCCACTGTTCAGGAGTAGTGCCGGGTCGATGACCAGTTCTCCATGCACCTACACCTCTCTTGTAGACATCCCAGAGAATATCAAAGGCAATACCAGTTTCCTTTGCCTTATTCTGGACTGCCTTCTTGGGATTTGCTTCTCTGATTTGTCTAAGAGTTTTCATTTTGAAAAAGCACGGTCTTGCCAATCATATGAAACCTTGTCATCAGTGATCGGTCCACCTTTTGCCCATGTGGTGCAAGTGCGAGCAGAGTGACACTTGAAGTGATGCATCCAGCAGTATCCAAGTTCACCATCATCATCAGATGTTTCACCGGGCATACAGTCTTTCATACGAGCACTGATATCAAATGCAACACAATTGGCGCATAGAGATTTCTTTGCTGCTTCAACAGAG
>Ga0222719_10003143_pt1 | contig 14777 bp, 23 predicted proteins | sample C33_34DmetaG_FD_165039 | JGI IMG/M metagenome (GOLD analysis project Ga0222719, IMG submission 165039) | Estuarine water microbial communities from San Francisco Bay, California, United States - C33_34D | ecosystem: Environmental > Aquatic > Marine > Unclassified | place: USA: California...
CATGCCAACCAACACATTTACCAGTAGGACTTCGCCCACAACTACAATCTGCCATATTAATTCTCCTTGATATTTTGAAAACGTAGTTTGTTCAAAACATTGGGTTCATCAAGCTGAATGCCTCATACCACGCGGACCCTTCGATAGCTAAAAGCATCACTATGGGCATTCCTAGTATAAAAAATATACAGCTCAGAAATGCCCAGCCCAGCCCTTTAGTATTTGTTACACTCTCGCTCATGCATTTGTATCCATGCACATGCCCAATTCGGCATTCCATTCTTGTCCCAATTCACATGTCATGGCTGTTTTGTCACCATGTTTGCCACAACCGTCCGCGAGCGTAAAAGATGTTGACAGGATGACTGCTACAATCGTTGTAATTAAATATTTCATACTATTCTCCCTCAATACTATGAAATATTTAGATTTCAAAAAAACTAATTCAATGCGACTTTCTGTCAAACCTAGTTTCAAGTATCTCAGAAAGATAATTGATGGTTCAATTGAAACAGAATTTATGTTTCAAGACTTTTGATTGTATGGGCTAGTTGATCAATTCCATCAATTTTCTGATTAATCATGCCTTCCACAAATAAATTTCTAAAACGTCTTTCGAAAGCTGTTATCGCAATAACTGGCTTTTTGTTTGCGTAACTAAATCCTATTTCCGCTGCTGTTCCAGAATCGATATCCTGTCCCGTTAATAAAGCTACAGTAAGGTCAGAAGCTTTTAATGCATTGAGATCATTTGTGAAAATTTTTTGTTTTGTCGTTGTACTCATATTATGCTGGTTTAGTTCTTCGGTCGTAATCCCGCTTTGGTCCCGATGAGGGAGAAAACAATCAAAACCATTATCTTCCAATTCTTTTGCAATCATCTCTAAGTAATTTCTCTCATGAAAATTAAATAAAGGTCCAGCGATATATATTTTTTTTATCAAAAGTAAGTTCCTAGTTTGGAATTTTCGTTAATCACACCTTTCAATTAGTTCGAAATCCATATGAATCAGTTCATGAGTTAAGCGATTTTTATATCTTCTTTGCCTTCGCCTTGCTGTGCTCGAATTGGCTCTCCAACTTTTTCTCTTATCCTGGACTAACTCCTCTAGGTCATCGACCGTTTCAATTAGCTCAGCATCTGATTCATGTGTTCTTCGTACCATTGCGAAACTTCTCAGCATACTCTTTCAGTTTATCTCTACATTTTGGATCTGCCAGAGCGGCGGCAGTAAGGACTGTCCCTGCAGTCACTAAAACAACGCCGGTAATTACAACCTTTGCAGCAATAATTTTATGGGCTAGCAACATATAATTCTCCTTTAATAAAGAGGTTAGATTGCCTTTGTTGGTTTTCAAGAAATAAAATTATTGAAATCAAAAATGATTGTGTTCCATCTGCCTGAATTTGTAAGTTGCAATAATTCTTACTGAACTGGTTTAACTCCTAATTTATGTAGACAGTTTTTTTGATACATATTTCCTATGTCAGTATATCTACCGTATCTTTTCACTCACTAATAGAGTGGGCTAGTACAAACTTTGTAATTGTTATCAGTCATTGTTAACAATAGTACCATATTTTGTAAGTGGTTTTAATCTGCTCGGCCCATGATATAAGCTCCTTGGTTTAGCATGTTAGTCCATTTTTAAATTACGGGACGTCAGTTTGAGTAGACTGAATTAATTAAGGAAGGAAGCAATATGAGTGCTAAGACAGTCAATGGTTTAATGTTCATTCTGGCGGGTATAACCCCCAAGTAGTTTATTTAGGATTAGGGCCAGATGGATCGGGCATATTGGATATGGCTCGTACGGAACAACTTTTTGCCTACTTATTTTTTAGTTTGCCTATTGCTTTTATGATGACAAGAAAGGTGCAAACCAACAATTTTCTGGATGCTGGTTTGCTTATACTGGTTGCAAGTATGTCCATGAGTATGGTTGCGGATGCTCTCGGCGCAAGTAGTGAATTTACCAAAATGTCAGATACAGTATCGGTTACTGCTTTCTCATCGATTATGCTTGGTTCTCTGATCTGCGGAATAGGAATTTTCAGAACTGAGCTCTTTCCTCGCTGGTTATCTGGATTATTTATTGCCGCCGCCGGTATTGCTTTTTTACTTTTAGCAACAGCAGCTCCTGCAGATATAGAATCTTACGTACCAGTTTTTTTATTGGTGCACTTAGTAATGATTATTCTCGGTGTGCATACAATAAGACGAAGTGCGTAGGCCTGTTCCTATTAGCCAAAATAAACTCTAGTTAAATTAAAAGTCCCAAATATTAGGGCTTTATTTATTGGGTGCCCTTGTACCAAGAGCCAAAAAAGAATTAGGCTACTAGTAATAAGCACTGTAATTTACAACTATAAGGACGTGCTGTTAATTAAAAATGTTTAATGGCCCACACCAGAAAAGGAATTTAAAATGTGGACACTTTTTTTAGTCTTTTTAAGCGCCGCTGGAGAGCCTATTCAATTTGAGCCATTAACTTCATATCCGGAAAAGATGATGTGTAATTGGGACGCAAGCCGGCTCTCGAGAGATCAAGCTGAGATCCTAACCCCAAATACTGAAAGAGATTTTGTAGAGCTTCCAGTTCAGTATGCTTGTATTATGACACAGCAAAAATAGACTTGAAGTGCATATTTCGGGGTATATTGGCGCATTAGCTTGAAGCAGTTGATGATTGTTATGAAAGAGTTGATGCTTCTTTTAGGTTTTAAATATAAATGCCATCACCAATGTTATTTTATTCCCATCCACAAGTATTTTAAGCCCTACTGTCATAATAGGTAGCTATTGCCATAAATTTTTTAATATTTTTATTAATTTTTGCTAGTAATGGTTGAGTTGTTATAAGTTCGATCATTCATCTTCTATCAATCGCTTTCGGAATAAAACAATATCATTTGCTTTCTTGTAGTCAGTCTTTTCATAAAATTTGTGCACTTCCGTATTATCTGACCAAACTAATAAATTTACTTGCGGGCAGCCTAAATCTCTTAATTTTTTCTCGACTGCCCGCATCAACATTCTCCCCAACCCATTTCCGCGGAAACTAGGGTGTACACCCAAATAATTTATTATACCTCGGTGACCATCATAACCACCCATGACCGTTCCGATAATTTTATCTTCGTTTACTAAAACAAGAAAAAGTTCTTCACCGAAGCCTTTCTTTCGTCCCAGATCTTTTTGGGGGTCATTTTTTGAGCGAATTAAATTACATTCCTGCCACAAGGTTAAAACCTCTTTTCGATCTTCTTCTTGATATATTCGTATGGTTTTCATTGATGGCTCACTGACTATTCTTTAAACCATGCATTTTCCGTTTCCACTGCAAACTGACGATAACGCATTCAATTCTTAGTAGAAGGTATAATGAAAGGCTGACACAGCCAACTGCGAATAGAACGAACAAAACAATTGGTTCTGGTCCCCATTTCACTAATGTGAAATTTAGCAAAGGTGCCATCAAGAGGCCAAAGATCAATATAGTCAAGTATGCAGGTACATCATCTGCTCTAGCCCGGGAAAAGTCTAAGCCGTTAATATTACAGGTAGATTTAAGACATAAGTAATTTTTCAATAAGGTATCATTTTCAAACCTGGGACAATTCCTACTCCAGCCTCTAACTAACGAATTAACGCTTATTTCAATCATCCTTCTACATCTTTAACGATACGTTCGCGCAGTACGATAAAGTAACCGGATATTACAACAACAAAAGCACCCAGCCATGTCCATAAATCAGGCCGTTCACCCAAAATAAATATCGATAACATCATGGCAAATACCAAACGTGAATATCTAAATGGTGCAACTAACGCAGCATCACCATGACGAGTGGCTCCAACGAGCAAGTAATAAGCTGCTACGCCAGATGATATACCGATTAAAAATAGGGTTGCTTCCCAAAAACCTGGCATGACAAACGCTCCGTAAAAGGGGGTCGCTAAAATACCTGCTAAAACTAATGCGAAAAAAGCGTAAATTGATATTGTTAAGGTTGGTAGAGTATCTTTCATGGCTCGAGTTGCTAAATCTCTAGCTGACAAACAGATAACGGCCGCAACTGCCAACAAACTTAGTGGACTAAAATCAGCAACGCCAGGTTTGATAATTAAAAGTATGCCAAGCAAGCCTATAAGGACAGCCAACCATCGCCTTATACCAACAGTTTCTCCAAGAAAAATAGCGGCACCTGCCGTAACTGCTAACGGAGTTCCTTGCAATATTGCTGAAGCTGAAGATAGCGGCGTGAGCACAATTGCACTGACAAAAAATAATGCACCAAATAAGTCACCCAGAGTTCTTATTATTACATGCTTATCCAATAAATCTCGACTGAATATTGGTTGTTGGGCAGCTTTGGCCATCATTATAAAAAATATTGAACCAAGTACTCCCATAATAAACATTATTTCAGATGCAGGAATAGTTTGAGATAAAAGTTTTATAAAAAAATCTTCTAAAGAAAAAAGAGCCATAGAGCCAACCATGAATACTACTGGCTGGAGTGTAGAATCTTTCAAAATCTTATCCTTAGTTTAAGCTATAATACTCATTGAATTATAGAAATAATTTCCTTTGGGTATGTATTGTTTACCGAATTTTACAAGGGTAAGTTTTTAAGAAATGATTGTAAAAGCTAAAAAAATTTTAGGATCAGCAAAAATCATTGATTTTTAAAGTATGACGATCAATAATTTTATAAGATATTGGGGATTTCATCCCAATACTGATGAACAAGAGTAAAGTTGATAGAGGTAAAAGATGAAGTATAAGGGAAAGTGCTTATGTGGTGCTGTTACTTTTCAATTCCCATACGATCCAATGATGCAATTTAAATGTCATTGTAATGTTTGCCAAAAAGTTTTTGGTAACAGTTTGCATGCTATAGCAATGCCGCAGGATGAACTTGAGGTTTCTGGATCGCTGTCGAACTATTTTATAACAGGTGGGAGCGGTAATAAGCTTCATTATAATTTTTGCCCAACTTGCGGTACTTTTATTTATAATAAGCCAGATCTCCTAGACCCTATGATTTATGTACCGGCAGGATTGCTTGATGGTCAGATAGAATTTACTCCAACGGTTGAGTTGTGGACAGCGCAAAAGCCTAAGAATATTCCACAAGCGCTTTCTACTAAAGTAGCATTTGAGGATAATGGAACAACCGATCGTCTTATGGAAATGCTTGAGAATTTCGATCAGAGAGAATGATCACCAATCGAGTTAATTGCTATTAAACATTGGTATTTAGTTGACATCAGTATTATTAATACGCCGTGCGATCCGCTCTACAGATTTGTGGTTATCGGATGGAGTGGTATATTTCTGCACCAATGATTACAACTTTGGCTTTCTTACAGGTTCCATGCATAGCACATTAATCTAGTTAAGCTCCGTATAAACATATATTACACCCGTGATTACTTTTTTTGATGGATTGGCTTTACAGAACTTAAGTAATGACATCCCAAAATCGGTTTCATCTGCTTGGATTGATTTTTTTGAGATCCAATTTGCTCCACTCACAAAACCAGTCATCCAGGCATCAAAAAAATTTTTATCAAAAAAGCTACCGCCTTCCCATGCTTTTACAAGTGTCGAGCATGGCTTACTACCAGGTCCGTATACAACCTGTGCATTTGACTGGGTTACGTTGAGTGAAAAAATTAGTCCTAATATCAAAATTCTCATCATTCCCCACTAATAAAATTATCAAACCTTGTAACTTTTAGACTGCCTACATAATACGAAAAACATAAAGCACCTAAAATCATAAAGATTATGATTAGTTGACGCATCTTTATTTATAGAGCGCAAAAAGCATATTTGAAGTTAGTAATTACTGGTTTCATTTTGATGCAGAACTATTCCAGAGAAGGCCTGTGTACGGCTCCCATCTTCGTAAAGTTCTAGAACTTGGGTAATACTATCTAGCCAATCTAGTCCTGAAACCACATCCATGCTTCTTTCTTCAATGCTTTCGTAAGTATTTACAGCCGCGTATTCATTTTCTCCAATACTCAATATCTGCCATGATACAGACTTTGAGTTATCGAAGTTTCTCAGAGCATCAATGAGCTGATTTTCAGACCCGTGCTTTGCTTTAAATTTTGTTATAGTTGTGACTAGCGTCATGAACGTTTCCCTGCAAATTCGAAATCAATAGTTATTTCTCGAGCTTATTTAAAATTTCTTTCAATAAATCGTTGCCATCCTCCTTAAGCTTATTTTGAAGCTTTAGCTGCTCAACTATTTGACGTAAGTAAACTTCTTCAAGATCCATTTTATTTCCTTTCAATGTATATTAAATTAACGTGTATCTATTTATAGCGTCACGTTGCTATATTAATTACTTTTGTTAATACTAATAAAGGAGATAATTCTGAAAGAAGTTCAACAATGCGATTAGTAATTATAGCTTTTTTGATCACACTCTCGAACAGTGCTTTTGCTGAAATGAGTAACAATCGTTTACGCGTTCTTTTAAATATTTGTGATGCTGCTCAAATATCTTCTGATTTGGGAACAGTAAAAAACATTGCTACGCAACTCCAAAATATAAACCCACCAGAACATAAACAATTAGAAGACAAGTATAATAAGTGCCTTCATGCTGCGTTTAGTAAATCGGAGAAAAAACCTGATGTTAGTGATTTGATCAAAGAGGTAGAAAAAACATATTCACAACTTGAAGATCATTGCAGGTCCTTGTTAAGAACCGTACCCGAAATCGCTATCGTTCATCCGATTTGCAAGTCAGTTCTGACAAAACCATAAAAAAATCTCTAGGATCACCATCATTCTTAAATGCGTTAACCGTTGTAATACTTAGTGTTAAGGCATTTAATTCTTACCATATGTGCAAAACCTAGACTAATTTCTTGTCTGGTAATGATGCTGGCCCGACCTTGTTCATGAGTTACCCCAACCAGTTGGCACACACAAAAATTTCATCTTTGCATCTGTATTATCCATATTCACGATAATTATTTTCCCATTTTCTAATTTTGCTTCACCACCAATGATATCCCATTTATCACTTCTACCAAAAGGCAGGTTATTTTCTTTGTTGTCCCAAAGAAGGTATAGTTCTGTTTCACATTCTTACCGTGTAATTTGCTGGTGCCATTGTATCTGCAAAAAACTTTCGTCGTAATATGAAAACATTGTCACAAGCGTAAAAAGAACTTCCATATAGCTTCTCCTAATGAATGCTAAATTTTATTTTAGATAATGTTGCCTCTCAGATTTTAACCTTTTCACCGACATTTATTTGGCTAAAAAATACAGTTTTAAATAATATTTGTATGGATAGATCGGCGCTACGCCGTGCCTTATATTTTAGGTGATGAAATTGGTAAGGTGTTTTTATTATCTCAAAACGAGAAGATCAAATTATTTTAAAAAGGGTTATTTAATAAATTTGAAGCGAAAATTTGATTAAATTCAATTTTAATATTAGCCTTGCAGTATGGGAGATTCTAAAATTACCATAATCCACTTGCTCTCTGCTGTGGCTGTATTGGCGGTTATTGCAACTCAGAGCTTTGCGTTAATTTAAGTTGCTGCATTCAACACGGTTAGTTTGATAAACAGGCTTAAGTATTCTTAGTAAAGAAATTTATCCGATACATGGGAATAGAGCAGGCCTAGGAACTTTCCTTTGAAAACGGGACCATGGCAGTCCATACGCCGTCATTTTTTAATCGATGAAAAATAGCACCTAATATGTGTACAGCTACTAGCCAATATGTTGCACTCACAGAAAACTCATGAATACTTATTACGGCTTCTATTATGAGACCTTCTTGCAAACCCAACCAATAAAGACCTCCTATTGCAAGTCCAGTCATGGCTATGGAACCTAAGCTAACATACATTCCCATATGAACAAACTTTGCAGCAATCTTCTGTAATTGGTTGGTGTTTTCTGGCAGAGCACTACGCTGTGTCTTTTTCATATAGGCAAAACGCGTAAGTAATAGAATTACAAAGATCCCTGCAAAGATAATTTCAAGTCTAAATAAAGATGGGTCTGCTAACTCGTTGATGCTATCCACTTGTTTAAATACACCGTATGCAAATAGTAATACAAATCCCCAATGCATCGTTTTAGCTAGTTTGCTATACCGAGGTCTGATTTCAGTTTTAGTATCTTCCAAATGACCAGCCCACCAATGCTAATTAATTTCTGATTTGTAGCTTACCTTCAGAGAAGACTAGCTTTTTTCTATGAATAAATAATTTCTGGTAGGTGTAAATAGACTTCTAGTCTCTATTGACGTTACGAAAAGTAGATCCAATACTTTATTATAATGAAAATAAAAATAATCCTATCCACGCTCTGCATCATTACTTTTGGATTTATGCTGTATTTAGCAGTGACTGAACCAAAGTCGTCTAAACCGATTGAATATTCGCTTAAAAATTCTGATCTGACTAATGGTGAATATATATATCTAGCAGCAGGTTGTAGTAGCTGCCATATTGCACAAGGGTCAAAAAATAAACTTATCTTAGCAGGGGGACAAAAATTCGAGACGCCGTTTGGTAGATTTATAGCTCCAAATATCTCAAATAGTGTAAAATATGGCATTGGATCATGGGAATTTATAGATTTCTATAATGCTTTAAAGCTTGGCCAAAGTCCTGAAGGACAACATTATTATCCTGCTTTCCCCTACACCTCATATTCCAAAATGAAAGATCAAGATATAAAAGACCTTTGGACTTTCTGGAAAACACTCCCTAGTTCTGAAACCCCAAATAAAGATCATGAATTACCAATTTTATTTGATATTAGGCGTAATATTGGTGTGTGGAAAAAACTATATGTGTCGGAAGAATTCGTTAGCGAAAAGGTGGATCGGGCAGCCTATATTGTTGAGGCACTCGCGCATTGTGCGGAGTGTCATACGCCGAGAAACCTCTTGGGTGCATTGAAAAAAAACAATTGGTTTCAGGGGGCACAAGATCCAAGTGGAAAGGGCAGAATACCGAGTATAAAAACAAAAGATTTACGTTGGACTAAAGAGGAAATCGTAGAATATTTAAACTCTGGTTTTACCCCGGACTATGACGTTGTAGGAGGCAAAATGGCTTCAGTAGTTGAAAATATTTCTCAACTAAGTCTATTGGATAAAGAATTGATTGCCGAATATCTATTAAGATTAAAGTGATACCCTTAAAAAAATTTTCAAGAAATTTATAATGAGTTCTAATGGCACTGCAAAATTTACATCGTAACAATCTACTGACAATAAATATTGACCAAGGCTTCTCTTGTAGGCTTATGAGCGTCTTATTAGAAATTACATCAAAACTTGCAGTATCTAGAAACAAAAAGAAGTGCTCGTCACTCTTATAATTAATTTACAATCTCAATTTCCCCTAGGCTTTGGATTACCGACTTTAGGTTTTGTCCAGATCTAGGGCGATTTGTGTCACTAAAAGATTTTGAGACTGCTTCGATCGATCTAAACAGCCGGAACTCTGCCTCAGAAAAAGTATAAATTAATGGGATACTTTTCAGTTTATTTATTTCATCGGTTTCTTCCAGGTCTTTTAAATATATTGCTGCAGAGGGCTTTAGTGATAAATCACAGGTTGTAGAGCAATGATTTTTAAAGAACATAAAAACATTATTCTTATAACTTTTGTGGTCCACGCCAATTATGGAAAAGCATTTATTACAATATAATCGAGTAGAGCGTGCCTCAGGTCTTAATTGAAAGGCTCGTATGAATTGGATGCCGTTTACAGCGATAATGTCTGATTTCACATAAATTAATTCAGGTAAAGATACTGGCCTAACGGCGCCTTTTTTAGCGCACCACTCTAAAGCTTGACGACAATCTACGCATCCACATAGTAAGCTTAGGCAAGCTTCCCTACTAGCTATTTCGAAACCGCAAGCTCCGCAATGACAATTAATATTGGCGCTCATATCTCTATCATTTCGTTCATTTTTATTGCGTGTTATTTTTTTTTGACGCACCTACTTTTTAATAATAATACGTTATCGCTGTAAAATTTAAATTTAAATAAATCAAGAAAATGTGGTATGTGACTTTACCTAGGACACACTCCCTAAAAGGATCTTTTTTAGTGACGATTTATCCTTGTATTATGAAAAGTTTTTTTACTGTCTCGTGTATATTCCATTCCCCTTTCCATCCCTTAGGTAGCACTAGGAGATCTCCTGCAGACAATTTACGTTCACCACTTCCGTCGTGGTTAATTACTGAAGCCTTGCCGTATAGGATGTGACAAAATTCAGCAGCAGTGGTCCGGTCTGCTGTGAAACTTCCCTCCGAACATTCCCATATACCAATTTTTGTCATGTCATCATCGGATGACCAAAGAATATGTGATGCTTCTACTTGTCCAGATGTTTTTGTTGTTGGCTTTGGTGCAAAATCTTTAAGCTCTATGTTTCCAAATTTCTCAAAAGTTTTTAATTGTATCATCTTTTTGCCTAAGGTTGCTAACTGTGGGTTCATGTATAAATAGATATTATTTTATTACAAATTAAGAAACCTTTTGAATATATGGATCATGGTTTGGCGGCAGCTGTTTCACTGGCTCAATAATTTAAAGTGTAATTATTGATGCCCTTAGGTGAGGTATATCGCTATTACGCAAAATAAAATGTTACTTACAAAAAAAGCCGTTTCTGACAACCGTCAGTTTAGTAATATTTTGCAACCAGCCTCTAAAAATTCTTCACAGATTTTTTGAAGCAAAGCCCAATACCAGCATTACATAAAAAAGCGCACCATAAAGCAGCATAGGGTTTCCATCTATAACTCTGAATAGTTTCAGAATTCTAGAGTGAAGGCCAAAAGTTGCCGTATCTGTTGTTTTATTTATTTTCATAGATCTGTTACGGATCGAGATAAACTTTGGATTAATATTTTTGTGAAATAAAGCGCCGAGCAATAAAACGCACAATTAAAATTGTTGTGTCGTCATGGGCTGACAATAAATTTTTTCATCTTCACTTAAATCAATAACCATACCACCAACAGGGCGCCAACCACTGTCGATATATTTCGAGACGTGCTCACAAAGGTTTGCTCGGCTATACCCGGTTGCAATAACGTATTTATTGTCCATTTTTTTTACTCCTTCTATTACTTTAAATGGTTCAGCTTTTAGCGTACAAAGGCTATTTTTTAATACTCATATTGAAATAAACTTTAATAAAGTTCTGATTAAGAGTGTGCATGTATGGATGTAGCTGTGATTTGTTATTTGGAAAAGTGAAATATGATCTTTAAATCACGCAATCTGTGTAACTGGCTCGTCGTTTAAGGAAGAAGAATGATTATTCAGACGATCCAAGTTACACATAAATAGGCTAATTTAGTCTATTTGTTGCTGATAGTATAGAAAGTGTATCTTAAAAGTAATTCAGAATTTGTAAGATATAATTGGCAAATTTTTAAAAATGTGTTATTATCACTTTGCACTAATTAAAGTGTACAAGCGGATATAGATATCCTCCCAAATCGATTTATTCGCTAAAGATAAAAGAAATGAGCAGTCAGGTATTCTGTCTTGATTGTAAGTTTAGGACAGGACCAGCTATACTCTCCCATATGGCTGGTCCATTTTGTTTGGTATAAATTTTCTAAACTAAACTCATACGTTCATTTTACCATGTTAAATCAAATAGTTGTTGACTCTTTAATGATCTTTAGCGCTTATAAAGATAATCTTTCTGGGGAGAGATTGAAAAAGCGGGTCCGGTAGGTTTGGGAGGAGCTACCGTCGACCCGTTTTTTATTTTTTAAAATACATGGTATCTGCTTGTATTACTTTTTAGTGAAACTTAACGCGCCCGATGCAAACAGAACGCCAGCAGTTACAAGACAGATGCCAAACAGTTTCGATAAGGAAATAATCTCATCTAATAAAATTATACCGCCAATCAGGGCCAAAATTGGTGTTAGTGCACCAAAAGCAGCTGTTTGTGCCGCCCCAAGCTTTTTAACCGCATAAGTAAACAACAGCATAGCTAAAATACCTATAATAAAGCTATGTAGAATGACCATATGAGTTATGTCATAAAGGGTCTTGTTGTCAAAATCGACGTTACCGAAAGCAATAAGAAAGGGAACAAATATTAAGCTTCCCCAAAACAGTCCGATTACAAGTCCATGGAGAGGTGCGATCCCGCTCTGCCGAAATATAACGGAATAGATTGCCCACAGTGCTGCGCCAAGAAGAAAAAGACTATTGCCCAACCAAGTTAGTTCTCCATAAGTTGTCTCGAATTGCATGATACCAATTACGAGGGCGCCAAATAAAATTACGAATAAGCCAAATTTTCTTGACTGTTTTGGTTTTTCACCAGCGATTAAAAAAGCAATCAACGCTGTCCAAAATGGAAGTGTACCGGGGCCTAAAGCCCCTGCGTTTGATGCAGTTGAGTAATAAAGACCGATGGAAAGTACGGAAGGGAATAAAGCACTAGCACCTAATGCAAAAATTATCTTAGTAATTAAATGGTTCCCAGGTGGCATCACACCAAGCTTGATCATGTATGGTGCCATTATAATTGAAGCGGGTATTAGCCTTAGCACCATTATTTCTTCCACTGTAAAATTTGTAGTTACAGCAAAACGAGTTCCGACTAAGAATGCTGCCCAGATCGTTACCGTTAATAGAGCGGCTACGTAACCGAGGAACTTTCTGTCAGTAACAGAATTTATACTGGAATTATTTATCAACTCAAAAATTCTTTACTTCTATCGGCATATTCTTTCTCTTTAGCGTGATGCGAAATGGTTTCAAAGATGTGAGATGAATCAAGTACAACAAGTGTATCGCATAATTTTAAATTACCCATTTATAAGTTTTTAAAATACCACTCTGAATTATTATGAAAAAAGATAGCCACTTAGGGTTTTATAAACTTTTGAGTTAAGGCACTAAGTTATTTGAATTAAAAAATATGAGCCTTTTTTCGGTCATAGGTAAAAGATACTTGGCTACCTACTTCCAAATCAAGTGTATCAGGTGAGGCAAATCTGAAGGGGACTTCACTTTTTGAAACAAGTTCTACAACGGTTTCCGTGCCAAGACGTTCAACTATTGTAACTTTGCCACTTATTGCTCCATCATTCTTAATTTTTAAGTCTTGAGGTCTTATTCCAACTTGCACCGTCTCAGCGGATCTTTTTTCAGTTGAAACAAGTCTAATATGATTTGAGGTATGTCCATCAAATTCTACTTTACCGCTTGTTTCTGCACTATTCACCTCAACAAGCTTACCTTCGAAAAAATTCATCTTTGGAGATCCTAGAAAGCCTGCTACAAATTTATTTTTGGGATAATTAAATAATTCCATTGGCGCGCCCACTTGCATAACTTCGCCATCCTTTAAGACGACGATTTTATCTGCCAGTGTCATTGCTTCCACCTGATCGTGGGTAACGTAAACGGTTGTAGCTCCTAATTGACGATGCAATTTGGCTATTTCCACCCTAGTATCATGTCTAAGGGCTGCATCTAAATTTGAGAGAGGCTCATCAAATAAGAATACTTCTGGGTTTCTTACTATAGCACGACCGATTGCAACGCGTTGGCGTTGACCACCAGACAGCGCTGCTGGACGTCTGTCCAGTAGATGTTCCATCTGTAAAATTTTTGCCGCTTCTTCAACAGTGTCTTTAATCTCACTTTTTGGTATCTTTTGTAACTCAAGAGAAAAAGCCATATTCTGAAATACACTCATATGCGGATACAACGCATATGACTGAAAAACCATTGCAATACCTCTTTCTGCTGGAGGTAGATTCATTACTTCCTTGTTGGCAATTATGATCTCACCACTACTTAATTTTTCCAGCCCAGAAATTAACCTAAGCAGTGTAGATTTTCCACATCCAGAGGGCCCAACAAATACGACGAATTCACCCTTATTTATCTCTAGTTCAACATCGCGGATAACTTTTGTATTTCCGAAAGCCTTATTAACGCCCTTTAACTCTACATGTGCCATTTAAATCTCCTGAAAGGATGCAGTTAACGTGTCAAAATCGAAATTACAGCGTAGGGTTTGGTTATCACTCTGACGTTCAAAACTTATTTCTTTGTGATCGCCTGTTATATTTAACATGCAATTCGCCCTCATCATTGCTGGCTGCTTTTTACGCCATTTTAAAAATTTAGATAATTCATTATAAATTGACTTTGGATCCGAGGCACTATCGATCGCTGCTCGGTTTAAATGCTTATTGGCAATTGGTAACCAGGTTTTATTTGCTCTCGAAAACCCGCCATTCGGCAGTTTCTTATTCCATACCATAGGCGTCCGACATGTGTCTCTACCAAGAAAAGTAGGTGCAAATTCTATACCCCATGGATCTTGCATCTTCTCTTTTGGTATATCTGTAACATCCTCCAGACCAAGCTCTTCTCCCTGATAGATACAACTCGAACCTATAATGCTGATTTGGAGCTTCAATAATAGAATTTGCATTCTATCACTATCTTTTACACTAACACCTAATGCTTTTAATTGCCGTGTTGCCACTCGAGGTACATCATGATTTGAAAATGCAAATGAGAGTCTTCCTGTATTATTGAAAATTTCTGCAGCCTTTAAAATGGCTTCTCTTATTTCGCTAACCGTCAAACCAGCCCATTCGAGTAAATCAAAATTGTATGTTGCGTGTAATCTTCCAGGTTTGGTGAAATTCTCACTTACACTCATTGCAGTGTCATTATCGCCGTCCACTTCTCCC
>Ga0222719_10003147_pt1 | contig 14767 bp, 20 predicted proteins | sample C33_34DmetaG_FD_165039 | JGI IMG/M metagenome (GOLD analysis project Ga0222719, IMG submission 165039) | Estuarine water microbial communities from San Francisco Bay, California, United States - C33_34D | ecosystem: Environmental > Aquatic > Marine > Unclassified | place: USA: California...
GCAAGCTGGATTCTTACTTATTGGTTTAATTACAGGTGAAGAAAATGGTTATGGCAGTATGTTACTATATCTGTTCATTTACTTACTAATGAATTTAGGTGCATTTGCAGGTGCTATTATTTTTGGTCTTCGTACTGGAAGTGACCAAATTAAAGATTTTAGTGGATTAGGTAAAAAAGACCCTATTTTAGCAATTGGGTTAAGCGTAGCTTTATTATCTTTAGGGGGTATTCCACCTCTAGCTGGATTCTTTGGAAAACTATACCTTTTCTGGGTTGGTTGGAAGGCAGGTTATTATTTCTTAATTACTTTTGCTCTAGTTACAAGTGTAATTGCAATTTATTACTATCTACGTGTAGTAAAAATTATGTTTGTTAAAGACGAAAATGAAGTATCGCCAAGTCTTAAAAATTATCCAATGTCATCGATCTCGTTTTTACCGAAAAAACCAATTGAATTTGGTATGGGTTTATGTACGTTTGGATCCATTTTTGTAGGTATTTTATTAAATCCGATTTCAGAAAGTGTTCAAAGATCTTTGGAAATTACTCCATATCTTCAAAACAGTCTTACTTATCTAGAGACACTTTCGTTTTAAACTTTAAATTAGACCACCTTTTTATAAGGTGGTCTAATTTTTCATTATAATGGACCAGAAATTCCTTGCTTACGAATCATTAGGAAATGAATAAGCATGAAAACAGCTGTTAATAATGGAAGAACAAATGTGTGTAGACTGTAAAAACGTGTTAATGTCGCTTGGCCAACACTTACACTACCACGAAGTAGTTCAACAATAAATTGACCTACAACAGGAATTGCATCTGGTACTCCAGTTACAATCTTAACCGCCCAGTAACCAACTTGGTCCCAAGGAAGTGAGTAACCTGTAACACCAAAAGATACAGTTAATGATGCAAGAACAACACCAGTAACCCAAGTAAGTTCACGTGGCTTCTTAAATCCACCTGTTAAGTAAACTCGACAAACGTGAAGGATCATCATAAGAACCATCATACTTGCTGACCAACGGTGAACCGAACGGATTAACCATCCAAAGTTTACATCAGTCATAATGTATTGAACTGAAGCAAAAGCTTCTGTTACTGTTGGACGGTAGTAAAAAGTCATAGCAAAACCAGTTGCTACTTGAACTAAGAAACACGTTAATGTAATACCACCAAGACAGTAAAAAATGTTTACATGCGGCGGAACGTATTTACTTGAAATATCGTCTGCAATTGATTGGATCTCAAGTCTTTCCTCAAACCAGTCATATACCTTACTCATAAAGCCTCTTGTTTAAATTAAAATCAACAATTTTTCAATTGTATCTATCAATCATTTATTTTTTGATTATGAAAAAAGGTTACCTAAAACCAAAATTCTTCATAGACTTTGACAACATGTTTTGTTGGGGAATTTACATACTATTATGCTAATAGAAAATAGTTGAAATTCTACTTCTCATAATAACACCAAAATAACCGTAAAAAAAAAATAACTGCTAGAAATTTTTTTTACTATAGTATTTTTCTAATCTCAAAATTTGGAAATTTTACTTTTATAACTTGACTGTTATCAAAATTAGACAAAAAAGGTGCGTTTTGGTAGCTAAAGCACCAAAAATGTATTTTTGTAATTAAATTCAAGTTGTTTAAATGATTCTAATCTTACAAAAGATTAGAATCATTTTTTGATTAACCTAGACTTGCCCAGCTATTGCCAACACCATCAAGTAGAACTGATGAGTTGTAAATTTGTAAAATAATTACAAGAAAAAGAGCAAATAATGCCATGAAAGTAGCCATAACTACAGTTGTACCCCAACCTGGTGCTACCTTTCCGTACTCTGAATTTAGAGGTTTTAAAGCCGTACCTAATGCAGTAACCTTTCCTTGAGTTACTGCTGTTTTACCTTTTGATGTTGTTGCCATAGAATTTTTTTCAGATAAATTTGGATTTTTTTTACTTTCCGTAATAGAATAATGGTAGCTATATATCAAATAGCAAATAATCTCAAAACAGGAAAACATAAAAAATGGACTCACCTGCTTTTTTTTCAACAGTATTTATTGCCTGTCTACTACTTAGCATTACTGGATATTCCATCTATGTCGGTTTTGGACCACCATCACAAGATCTAAGAGATCCCTTCCAAGAACATGAAGATTAATTTAAAAGTGGTGACAGATTTGTTCTGTCACCACTTTTAAATTAATCTTCAATTAGGCATTGTTTATTTAACAATACGTGGAGGTTCACGGAAGAAAATAGCAAAGAAAATAATTCCTAACGTACCTACTAATAAAAAAGTGTAAACTAATGCTTCCATAATTTCCTTTATTAAGTTAACAAATGGTTGAAATTTCATAGAAGAATGAAATTTCAACCATTTGTGATTTTTCTTTTTGTAAATTAAACAGCTTGACGCTTCGTACTAATATCACCTAGCTTCTCGAATGCACCAAATTCAATTTGCTCATCAAGATCAGGATCAATACCCGCGAATACATCACGGAAAATTGTTCGAGCACCATGCCAAATGTGGCCAAAGAAGAATAATAATGCAAAACAAAGGTGGCCGAAAGTGAACCAACCACGAGGGCTGCTTCGGAATACACCATCAGATTGTAAAGTAGCACGGTCAAATTCAAAAATTTCACCTAGTTGAGCACGACGAGCATACTTCTTAACAGTTGCTGGATCACTGAAGCTTACGCCATCAAGTTCACCACCGTAGAAAGTTACGTTAACACCTACTTGCTCAACACTGTACTTAGATTCAGCACGACGGAATGGAACATCCGCACGAACAACACCATCTTTATCAAGAAGTAAAACAGGGAATGTTTCAAAGAATGTTGGCATACGACGAATAAACAGTTCACGACCTTCTTTATCAGTGAATACAGCATGGCCTAACCAACCAGCTGCAATACCATCACCGTTATCCATAGGACCTGAACGGAAAAGACCACCCTTAGCAGGGTTGTTTCCAATGTAATCGTAGAAAGCTAGTTTCTCAGGGATTGCTGACCAAGCTTGAGATAAGCTCTTACCACTAGCAACACTCTTCTGAACACGACGTTCAATTTCTTCTTCAAAGAAACCTTGATCCCACTGGTAACGAGTAGGGCCAAATAGTTCAATTGGAGTAGCAGCAGAACCGTACCACATTGTACCTGCAACAACGAAAGCAGCCCAGAATACAGCAGCAATACTACTAGAAAGAACTGTTTCAATGTTACCCATACGTAGACCTTTGTAAAGTCGCTGTGGAGGTCGAACTGTTAAATGGAATAATCCTGCAATAATACCTAAAACACCAGCTGCAATGTGGTGTGATGCTACACCGCCTGGGTTGTAAGGGTCAAAACCTTCTGGTCCCCAAGCTGGAGATACAGGTTGAACACTTCCAGTAATACCATATGGATCAGAAACCCAAATACCAGGGCCAAAAAGACCTGTTACGTGGAAAGCTCCAAAACCAAAACAAAGTAATCCTGATAAGAATAGGTGAATACCAAAAATCTTTGGTAAATCTAAAGCAGGATCGCCTGTACGAGGGTCACGGAAAAGTTCTAGATCCCAGTATACCCAGTGCCAAATAGCAGCAAGGAAAAGAAGTCCAGAAAGAATAATGTGAGATGCAGCTACACCTTCATAACTCCAGATACCTGGGTTAGTAATTGTTTCACCACTAATACTCCAACCACCCCATGATTTAGTAACACCTAGTCGAGTCATGAAAGGAATAACGAACATTCCTTGACGCCACATTGGGTTAAGAACAGGATCTGATGGATCAAAAACAGCTAGCTCGTAAAGAGCCATTGAGCCTGCCCAACCAGAAACAAGAGCAGTATGCATTAGGTGAACCGCAATTAGACGGCCTGGATCATTTAATACAACAGTGTGTACACGGTACCAAGGTAATCCCATAGGTTATTTATTTTTTAAACACGGTTGACTTTCTTTTTTAATAAATAGAAACGTTGTTTAGTAAAAAACAATTCTTCTATTTTAGTTTAAACGAGAATATTATTTTTGCCAAGTAAATCAAAATAGATTTGCTCTACTTACCATTTCGACATATATTATACTATAAATTGCTGTTAAATTCGTTTAAAAAATTCAATTTTTGGAAAACTCTATCAGTGATAGAAATTTTACAGAAACTTAATTTTGTCTAAAAAAAAATGCCAATTGGTGTTCCAAAAGTAGCTTACCGTCTTCCCGGAGAACCTGCACCACAATGGATTGATCTTTATAACCGATTATACCGTGAACGTGTTTTATTTTTAGGATCAGATTTAGATGATGAACTTGCAAACCAATTAGTTGGTATCATGCTTTACTTAAGTGCTGAAGATGAAAGTAAACGATTATATATTTATATTAATTCACCTGGAGGTTCAGTAACTTGTGGTATTGCTGTTTATGACGCTATGCAACATGTTTCAGCAAGTGTTACAACTATTTGTGTTGGTATTGCTGCGTCAATGGCATCATTCGTTTTAGCTGGGGGTGAAAGAGGTCATCGACTTGCACTTGCTCATGCACGTATTATGATCCACCAACCACAAGGTGGTAGCCAAGGACAAGCTTCTGAAGTAACTGCTGAAGCAGAAGAAGTTATGCGTATTCGTCGACAAGTTGGACAAATCTATGCAGAACGAACTGGGCAAAGTTTAACAACTATTGCACGTGATATGGATCGTGACCGTTTCATGTCAGGACGTGAAGCAAAAGCTTATGGTTTAGTTGACCAAGTAGCACAACAAAAAGCTTACTAAAAGATAAAAATCTGTCTAGGTGATAAAAACCCTAGACAGATTTTCCTTCTTTCGTTATTATAGAATTAATCAATTGAAGCGGATGTAGCTCAGTGGTAGAGCGTAACCTTGCCAAGGTTAATGTCGTGGGTTCGAATCCCATCATCCGCTAACTGAGATTTATATCAAATAGTTGACATAAATCCCGCTAAATGATATAAATATTGACATAACTTTGCCCCCATCGTCTAGAGGCCTAGGACATCTCCCTTTCACGGAGGTAACAGGGGTTCGAATCCCCTTGGGGGTATATTACACATATACCTTTAGCAAACAATAATAGAAAATTATTTAATATAATTTTCTATTATTAATGATTCTATTATCAATAGAATCATTAATAATAAATATTTTTATTTATCTTCGCAAATCGATAAGATTTTGTATTTAAATATTTTTATTGTTATTTTTCTATAAATAAACCTATATAGTTATATATAGGGATGACAGGATTCGAACCTGCGACCCTTGCAACCCAAATGCAATGCGCTACCAAACTGCGCTACATCCCTTTTCTTCTATTATACAAAGAAATTGAAATAATCATAAATATTTCTTTAAAGAGTTTATTAAAAATAAACTCTTTAAAGACTCGGGTGAGGAAATTCTAGAAATTTAACTGATCACCACGACGATATTGAAGGTAAGCAGTAACAAATAGACCTGAAATAGTAACTGGGATAAGTCCTAAAACAATACCTGATAAAAGAGGTTCAACCATTAGATTTTTATATTAATTCGTATAAATACTATCTCTAGTATACATACGAATTAATATAAAAGACAAGAAGTTAAGGTTAAAAAAAATAAAAGCCTACCTAAGTTTTGGGCAAAAGTTATGACGTGGCCATAACTTAGAAACTGTCCAGTACTATACCAATAACGGAATGAGCATAATTCTTCCCGGCCTTGATACCCTTCCAAAATTACAAAAAGTAAGCAAAGAGTCGAGCGAAAAAGTAATAATAGCCAGCCACCTCTTAAAAAAAGAAGTAGAAAAAAGATAAGTGTACTTAAGGAAATTAATCTTACCAGCATTTAGTATAAATTTACAAAATAGTTTTTACGTTTACTAACTTCAGTACACGAAGTACTGAAGTTAGTAAACTGAAATTCATTATAGAGATGAACCTAAACCAGAATATGATCCGTAGAAGAAAAGAGCAAGTAAACCAATAGCTGCAATTCCTCCTACTGTACCAACAACCCATAAAGGAATTCGTCCTCTTGTTCCAGTGTTTGACATAAACAATTACCCTCTTAAAAAAAAATTAAAAATAGCCCACCAACATTTCTAACAGAAAGTTATGAAGACAGATTAGTTAAAAATATAACTAGAAAATAAAACAGCTAAAACGAAGATAAGTAATAAACCCCAGTATAAACTAGTACGGTTTAACTCTACCTGCTGCTTGTTTGGATTAGGTTGTGTCATAAAGCCTCCAAGGATCTTTAAGTCCTATTTATTTTATAATTATCTCTGAATAAACTGCATTGCTGAAATAGCCCCTAGAAAGAAAACAGTAGGAACTGCTAGAGCATGTACAGCTAACCAGCGGAATGTAAAGATCGGATACGTAAATGTTTTATTTGATGTCATGTTCTTTTTCCTATGAACTTTTTTCGGTTTATTGAGACTTAACTATACGGACAGAACCAATCTTAAGATGGTAATTGACCTTCTAGTTGTTCAAGCGCATTAAATCGATCTGAAATTAGAGGCGTTGCTTGTCGTGTTTCAGTGAAGTATTCATTTGGACGTGGTGTGCCAAAAACATCGTAAGCTAGACCTGTACTTACAAAAAGCCATCCTGCAACAAATAGTGAAGGAATTGTAATACTATGAATAACCCAATAACGAATACTTGTTACAATATCAGAAAAAGGTCGTTCTCCTGTTGAACCTGCCATAATCAACTCCTTTCATTTTGTAATAAGGTTGTTCTAGTGCGAACAATGATCGAAGGATTGAAACAAAATTTTGTTTCCATAATTTTCGATCGACTGCAACGTACTAAATCATGAATAGTATATACCTGAGCATTTTCTTTCGCAAGATACTTCTAATCTTTAAGAATATTTTCTTGTGTGTTCTCTGCAAAACACTAAAACAACCTCCTCTCTTAGTCAAAAACTAAGAAAGAAGGCTTCATTAACTAATTTCTTCCTGCTCAATAATTAGGTAGGTTTTAAAGAAACCTCCTTTAGAACCAGTACAAGCTTCTCTCAAAGCATACGGCTCAAATAAATTATTTCTTACTTCATAAATTATTTAGAGAAGGTCAGTTTTAATCTTTTTATTATTCAAGATATACTTTTTTCTCTATCATTTTCAATAACTTGACTGTCAATCAAAATCTTTGGCAATTTTAAAGTCTTATTTTATCTCCATACCTAATGAATCGTAAAAAGTTGCCTTTATTCAACTTAATTAGAAACACATTAACTCTTAAAAAAAGGTACACTGATTATAAAAATTAACTCTTTAAAATTTATTCTTACTCAAAAGAAAACTAAAGATGATTGTTTCAGATTAGACTAAAGGAAAAGAGAAGCCATTGCAACTGCAGGGAACACTAAACCTACTAATGGTACTAGGATAGAAGGTAAAATAGAAGTAATCATGAATTTTTTTTAATAATAACCAATTTTTCTTTATTATCTTTATTATAAAAACAGTTTTTAAAAAGAACAAGTTTTACTTACAAAAATGATTAACTTTTTAAAAAAAGTATGTTATTATTCATTAAAAATATAGGAAAAAATTCTTTCCAAAAAAAGGCTAGTTTATAAAAACTAACTGAAGAAAAAAAAGGAATTTAATATGTCTAGATATCGAGGACCCCGTTTGCGAATTGTTCGTCGTCTTGGTGAATTACCAGGTCTGACAAGAAAGTTATCGAAAAAAGAAAACCCACCCGGACAACATGGATCTTCTGGAGCAAATAAAAAAAGCTCACAATACAGTATTCGTTTACGTGAAAAACAAAAGTTACGTTATAATTACGGAATTACTGAAAAGCAATTACTTAATTACATGAAAAAAGCCCGAAAGGCTAAAGGTTCATCAGGTGAAATTCTACTGAAGCTTTTAGAAATGCGTCTTGATAATATTGTTTTCCGTTTAGGAATGGCACCAACCATTGTTGCTGCTCGTCAACTCGTAAGTCATGGGCATATTACTATTAATGGCTCATTATTAGATATTCCTAGTTATATTTGCCAACCTAAAGATGTAGTTTCTGTTAAAGAAAATAAAGCATCAAAGAAACTTGTTGAAACATTTATGGAAAGTATTTCTGGTGAGTCAATTCCTGAACATTTAAGTTTTAACAAAACTACACTTAGTGGTGAAGTAAAGAGTATTGTTCAACGTAATTGGATTTCACTAAAGATTAATGAACTTCTTGTTATTGAGTACTATTCACGAAAGGTTTAATGAAACTGAAAAAATATTTGAAACTATACTAAAATCATGGCTCGACAAATAAAAAAAATCGTAACTAGAAAAGTTAAGAAAAAAGTAACAAAAGGTGTTGTTCATATTCAAGCAACCTTTAATAACACAATTGTTACCGTTACAGATACTAAAGGAGGCGTTATTGCTTGGTCTTCCGCTGGTGCGTGTGGTTTTAAAGGAGCACGAAAAGCAACCCCATTTGCTGCACAAACAGCGGCAGAGCAAGCTGCGCGTCAATCTATGGATCAAGGAATGCGACATGTTGAAATTATGGTTACAGGTCCAGGCTCAGGCCGTGAGACAGCAATCCGTGCCATTCAAGCAACCGGTCTTGGTATTACGTTAATTCGTGATATTACTCCTGTACCGCATAATGGTTGTCGCCCTCCTAAAAAACGCCGAGTATAATTATTTTTTTATGTAAAAGAGGATAAAAACGATGAATTCTTTAGAAAACGGTCCAAAAATAGAACTTCTATTACATCAAACGATTTTTGACAAAGAATTTGAAAAATATCTTGTTATTCCGCCTGATAAGGAACGTGAATTTGATAAAGAATTAGTCCAATATGCACTTTTTGAATTAGGGCCTATTGACCGTGGGCAGGGTTTAACATTAGCTAACTCACTAAGACGAGTTTTACTTAATGATATTAAAGGGTTCTCAATCACCTCAGTAAAGTTTGAACCAAAGTGGCGAGAGCTTGGTACGGATGAAGCTAATGAAAACAAGGATTTAGTTCATGAATATTCAACAATCCCTGGGGTTTGGGAATCTATTTTCGAAATTTTAATTAATTTACGTAAAATTAAAATTCGACGGGATGACTTTCCTTTTCAACCTTTTGAAAAGCAAGTTGTACATATTTGTGTAGATCAGCCTCGCCAAATCACTGCAGGTGATTTTGAATTACCTTTTCCGTTGAAAATTTTAAACCCTAAGCAACCTATTGCCCAAATTCTTTCAGAAAATTTAACATTAGATTTAACCCTTACAATTGAATTAAACTCGGGAATGCCTTTGTGGAAAGGAACAAAGCAAACTTACCCAATTAATAAAGAAGTTGTTATTGATGAATTTAGTTTACCAATAAAGTGGGCAAATTTTGTTTTAAAATCAGATCCATTATTAGTATCAAATAGTACAGAAACTATCCTATTTGAGATGTTTACAGATGGTACAATTACACCACCTGAAGCAATGGAGCAAGCAGCAAAACTTTGTATGAATTTATTTTCATTTATCTCAACTCAAGAAAAAGACGATGAGTCATTAGAGCAAATCGAACCAATAACTCTTGATGTCCTTGAATATGAACCTAAACAATTTATAACTGATGATTTTCCTATTGAAGATTTAGGCCTTTCTGTTCGAGCTTTTAATTGTTTAAAAAGGGCAAACCTTGAAAATGTTACAGATTTATTAAGTTATTCTAAAGCTGATTTATTAGAAATGAAAAATTTTGGTAAAAAATCGGCAGACGAAGTAATTGAAGCGTTACAAAATAAATTGGGAATTACTTTACCCCGTTAAAAAAAAGATAACAAAATAGTGATTTTACTCATTTAAAAAACGAGAAAAGGTCATATTCTATAAATAAAAGGAGTAATTTTGTGGTTATAGCTATTGGCCGACGAAAAAAAGCAATTGCACAAGTTGAACTTGTTTCGGGTGGAACTGGGGAAATTTTAATTAACGGAAAACCTGCTGCAGAATACATGCAAGGAAACTCACGTTTTCCAAAAGTGATTCAAGGTCCATTAGAATCTTTAGGATTAGAAGATACATATGATCTAATCATTAAATGTTCAGGTGGAGGTCTTACAGGTCAAGCTGAAGCTATTCAATTAGGTTTAGCCCGTGCGTTAATTGCAGTTAAATCAACGAACCGACCACCTTTAAAAGCAGAGGGATTCTTAACACGTGACCCTCGTTGTAAAGAAAGACGAAAGTACGGTTTAAAGAAAGCCCGTAAAGCTCCACAATTCTCTAAACGTTAATTTACTCATAGTTTTTCTATTTAAACTATTAAAAAACCAAATAAAAATTATATATTATGTCAACAACTACAGACGCAATTATTGAACAGTTAAAATCAATTACATTATTAGAAGCAGCAGAATTAGTTTCTCAAATTGAAGAGACTTTTGGTGTTGATGCATCAGCACCAGTTGGTGGTGGCATGATGATGGCAGCAGGCCCAGCAGCTGCTGCTGATGCTGTAGAAGAGAAAACTGAATTTGACGTAGTCTTAGAAGACGTTCCTTCAGATAAGCGTATTGCAGTTATTAAGGCTGTTCGTGCGTTAACATCATTAGGTTTAAAAGAAGCTAAAGCATTAATTGAATCTTGTCCAAAATCAGTTAAAGAAGGTGTATCAAAAGAAGATGCTGAAGCAGCAGTTAAAGAATTAGAAGAAGCAGGCGGTAAAGCTTCTATTAAATAATCAGTATAAAACCATTACTCAGTAGATCTACTGAGTAATGGTTTCTAAAAAACTTAGGTTCTAGTAAAGAGAAAATGAAAATCCAAGTATAAAAAAATATTTTTTTAGATTCGCCCCAAAAAGATCGGAGCGAAATTTAGTTAACCTTCTTTACTAATGAAAGGAAGTGACCCAATAACACGCGCTTGCTTAATAGCTTTTGTTACAACTCGTTGTTGTTTTGCACTTAAACGAGTTACTCGACGAGGTAAAATCTTACCTTGTTCTGTAATAAATTTACTTAATAAGTCAACATTTTTATAGTCAATAATTTCGCCTGCCTTAATAGGTGAGAAACGATTTTTTGAAATATTCATTTTTATTTTCCTAGAGTGTTAAAGAAATTATAGTTTTCTAAAAACAGAATGAAAGAAAAAACTTTGCTCAATTGTTAAAATAGCATGAATTCGTAAAAAATGCTATAAAAACTTTTGGTTTTTTTAATAACATGGCGGGGGGTGGATTTGAACCGCCGACCTCAGGATTATGAGCCCCGTGAGCTACCAGACTGCTCTACCCCGCTAACTTTATTTTAGCACAAAAATAATAAGTAATAAAAAAACAATAATAAAGATAAAAAAACTTGATTTTTAGATTCAATACCGGTAGACTATTACTTAGACATGTTGCCTTCTTAGCTCAGGGGCTAGAGCATCGTATTTGTAATGCGACGGTCGTCGGTTCGAATCCGACAGAAGGCTATACTCTTTTGAATCCATTCAGTATATAGTTTTTCACAAACTATTGTAGTATACTATGAAAGTAGACCTAGCAAAAAGAGGAACCTGACTCTTATTAAAAAAAATGTTGGAGGGTTTTATGAATCTTGCTACTATCTTTACGGCTAATTGTTTTTTTGCTCGTTTACCTGAAGCTTATGCTCCTTTCGATCCGATTGTAGACGTGCTTCCAATTATCCCTGTGCTTTTCCTATTACTTGCTTTTGTTTGGCAAGCTTCTGTAGCTTTCCGTTAATCTAAGCATTTTTTTATTGATGAGGTAACCACATGAATCTAGAACTAGTCTTACAATTATCATCTCTCCTTTTCATTGTTGCAGCAGGACCTATTGTTATTGGTCTTCTTGCTCTTCGCCAAGGAAACCTTTAATTTCGTAACTATTAAGATAATATTGTTTCACTTGTTGGACAATATTATCTTAATAAATAAATTTAACTTAAACCATTAACAATATGTTATCAGATAGCCAAGTTGTTATTGCCCTATTTACAGCGTTAATCACTGGAGTGTTTGCACTACGTTTAGGGACTGAACTTTATAAGTAAGGAAACGTATGTTAGGAAGTTTGTCTTAGATGACAAATTTCTTAACATAACTCAATTTTTTTTTAATTAAGAAGATATTTTGTATAAAGATTCACTTAAATGATTCTCCTTAAAACCCCAAATGAAGAGGTTTTTAAGAAGAATTAAATTATTATGAATCGAAGTCCGAATTTGGGTTACGGCCCGGGTCATTCGATAGGAATCCAAAAATGAATAAAGAGATGAAGAAAATCACTACGGTATAAACAAAAATCTTTAACGTTAACATAATTTCTAGAAGATTAGTAGTGTATCGTTTCGTCAGACGACACTACTATTGTATCCAATAATAACATATCAGACAAGAAGGGATTTTTTGAGTCTTGATTCATGAAATCAAAAAATCATTCTATATGTAAAATTGACAATTTTAGTAAATATTAGTTTACTTAGATTAGGAGTTGGTAGCTCAGTTGGTAGAGCACTCGGCTTTTAACCGACCGGTCCTGGGTTCGAGTCCCAGCCAACTCAAATATCCATTGTTCAATAAGTAATTTAGTTTGTATTTTCTTTTAATTTCAATATATATGATATAATAGGAATATCCATTCTATTCTTTTTTGGTCGTGCATTGCCAAAAAAGTTACTTTTTATTTTCTTTAGGGAGATACTCGTGAAAGATTTTCAAACATATTTATCAACAGCACCTGTTTTAGCAGCTTTATATTTTGGTTTTATCGCTGGTATGTTAATTGAGATTAACAGATTTTTCCCAGATCCGCTTGTATGGCCGTTCTAAATCAAATTAAAATATAAAACCAAGCAAATTGTATTATGTGAGCAGTACTCACATAATACAATTTGCTTGGTTTTATATTTTTTATTGCCAGGAGCCAGGTTTGAACTGGCGACACGAGGATTTTCAGTCCTCTGCTCTACCGACTGAGCTATCCTAGCGAACGTCAATTGCTTTTAATAGTAACAAACATGACCTAAAAAAATCAACCCTTTTTCTAATTTTTTTTCACTTTATTCTTTTTATAAAAAGAATAAAGTGAAAAAAAGCTTAATCTAATAAACGACCAGTAATTTTTAACCAATTTTGTGCTTCAATATAATTTGTTGGGGCTAAACGAATTGCTTCACGCCAATATTCGGCAGCTTTATCAAATAAAGATTCAGATGCTTGCGCATCGCCAATTTCAATTGCTTTTTCTCCACGGTAGTGATAGATTACTGCAATATTATTCAATGCTTGGGGTAAACAAGGATTTCTTTCTAAAGCTTGGTAATAGTATTCTAAAGCTTTTGTATGTTCACCATTACTTGTATGAATAAGCCCAATATTATAAAGAATATAACTTCTATCATAGGGATCAATTTCAAGTCGTAATGCCTCATAATAATTTTGTAAAGCTTCAGCGTACTCACCTTCCGCTTGAGCTGACATACCATCTCGATAGTAAGTAAAAGCTTCTTTTTCTCTTTTTGATGTTGGTAATACTTTTAATAAAATATCAGCAATAACTGTAAACGTTTTGTCAATAAAATTATCATTTCTTTGGGAACGTGGCATTTCAGTTTCTCCTGTTTCTATTACCTTATTTTTTATTTTACCCAAGAATAATCCTGATTCAATAAATTAAGTATTAAAAATAAATAGAATGAGTGATTTAAGTCCATTTTTTTTCCAGATAATTTTATTTCAATCAAGAAAGTGGTAAATTTGAATAAGTTAGTTTTTTTGTTTTTTTAAATGGTAATTATTAGGAAGGACTATAAAGATGAGTAAATTTGTTTTAAAAGTGTTATGGCTTGAAAAAAGTTTAGGTATAGCTTTAGATCAACGTGTAGGAAAAACTACACAACCGGTAACTGAATACTTTTTTTGGCCCCGTAAAGATGCATGGGATGAATTAAAAGATCGTTTAAATAGCTATTCTTGGGTTTCGCAAAGTGAAGCGATCTCTCTTTTAAACCAAACAACAGATTTAATTCAAACTTGGCAAGAAACTGAGAAAAAAGGATCTTTTAAGACTATGCAACAAAAATTCCCTGATGCTATCTTTTTAGGCCATGATTAATCCAATTTTTTTGTACCAAAGTATCACTAAAGTCATTTTCTGACTTTAGTGATACTTTGGTACAAAAAAATTACCAGCTTGATTTAGTCACACCTGGTAAAAGGCCTTTGTGAGCCATTTCACGTACAAGGTGACGAGATAAACCAAAGTGTCGGTAATAACCCTTAGGACGTCCTGTTACAAGACAACGGTTATGTAATCTAGTTGGTGAACTATTTCGGGGTAACTTCTGTAATTCGCATTGAAGTGCAAATTTTTCCTCAAAGTTAACAGCTGATTGAATCTTTTCTTTGATCTGTTGACGCTTTTTCGCGTACTTAGCTACTAGTTTTGAACGCTTTTTTTCGCGCTCAATCATACTTTTTTTTGCCATAACAAAAATTCTCCTTATAAAAATGAGGATTACACTATAGACTTTTTTGACTTAATAGATGCATCCAGCTGGATTCGAACCAGCGATGTTCTTTCGAAGTGAGATTATGAGTCCCAAGCCATCGTCCACTCGGCCATAGATGCTTTTTCTATAATAACGAACTTTGTTCATTTTCTCTATACCTATTTGTATTTTTTTTACAAAATAGAGATTTTTAAGAAAAAGCATCTTGCCAGTATGAAAATAAGTAAAACCAATATAA
>Ga0222719_10003148_pt1 | contig 14757 bp, 23 predicted proteins | sample C33_34DmetaG_FD_165039 | JGI IMG/M metagenome (GOLD analysis project Ga0222719, IMG submission 165039) | Estuarine water microbial communities from San Francisco Bay, California, United States - C33_34D | ecosystem: Environmental > Aquatic > Marine > Unclassified | place: USA: California...
TACCAACATTAGATGATACGATCTTCTGGATCAATGACACCTTCGATAATGCTATGACAGGATTTAATGCATTCTTAAGAGGTGATTGGGATGAAGATGCTTTTCTGAAGAATATCGATGATATGGGTATTGCTCTTGTGGGCATTGCAGCTCTACTAAAACCATTGGGTACATTAACGGTAGTAGCAAAATCGATTGCTAAACTTTCAGCTGCAGCTGTCGCGCTAACTGGTTTATCCGGTGCTGCAAGGAACTTAAATCCTGGTGGAAATGTTCCAGGTGTTACAGCAGCAACAAAATTATCGAGTGCAGAATTAAGAGCACAGGCCGGAAAATTAAGTGCTAAACAACTTGATAGACAAGGTTTAATGAAGAATAAAGCTGGCAAAATAATTGATAAAGCTAGTGGACAATTTGTAGGAGATAATAGAATACAAAAGGCCATGACTGATACTGCAGCTGCTAGCGGTAAATTTTCTAAATTAACCAAATTCTTAAAACTACCTGGAATGGCATATCTTTTTGGAGCTTATGATATCTACAGTATTCTCAATTCTCCAGGACCAATAGAGAGTAAAATAGCTCCATTAGCAGGTATTATATCAGCAATTTTTGGATCTGGTGCCGGAGGTGCAATCGGATTTAGTTTAGGAAGTTTCTTACCAGGACCGGGTAATATAATTGGCGGAGTGGTGGGTGCTGGCTTAGGCTATGTTTACTCAGATATGCTTGGTAAAGGCTTAGCACAATATTTGTTAGGACAGAAAGTTGATGCTTTCGGTGGCGGCTTAGGCATGTTAAATGATATGATGAATGGAAGCGGTAGTTCTAGTAGTCAACCGACCCTAGCACCTAATGGTTCGCCTTCTGATGGTATTTCAAATCAGATTACAAAAAGTGGTAGTACTATTGGGCAAACACTACAGGATGCAGCAAATTCAGGTTATGGTTCTTATGCTGGTGCTGTTGGTATGGGAGGCCTTTCAATAGGCAGTGCAGACAATATCTCTTATAACTATGATATAGATCAATCAAATAATTCGGCACTAGTGGGCGGAGGAGATTTCACCGCATCCACTAGCCCCGAGTTTGGTAACAATCGTCGTTGATTAGTCGTCGTTTGCTAGCTTAGCAAAGTATGACATTGTATCATCGTCATCGTTGCTATTCATTTCAGCTGCAGTAACTGGTTCTGCAACTTTATACGATGGTGCTGGCTCAGGAATATTCATCTGAGTCTCTTGTTGCATCGTAGGTGCACCAGATGATACAGCCTCTTCACCAAGAACACGAGCCAATTTGGCTTTCAAATCATCATATGACTTATAGTTCTTTGGATCTGTAAACTCAGACAAGTCATGAAGTTGATTATATACACCTTCAAGCTTTGACTCATCACCATCATACAACTGTGAAGCCGAAGCGAATTCAGACTTATCGTAATTACGATAGCCTTCAACGTTACGAATCTTCAACTTAAAGTCTGCACCTTCCCAGAAATCGAATGGATTAATAGGAGTTTCGTCTGCAAACTGAGGTTGCATGACATCCATGATCTTATCAAAGATCTTCTTGCCAAATTTATAGAGGAATACCTTACCTTCGTTATGAGGAGCAGATGGATCCTGTACAACCAATGCATTGACTACGTAATGGAGTCTACGCTTTTGAGTACGGGCTTTCTCTTTGTCTTCGTCATATCCTGAGTTCCAGAGTCGTGAGTTGAGTTCACCAACTGGATCAGGTTGACCAATAGAAGTAAGGCTGTTTTCGATATACCAAAGACCGGTCGGTCCTTTGAATCCATGATCCCAATATCTGACCCATGGGAGGTCGGAGCCTTCATTGGCTGGGAGGAATCGTAGAACTGCATAACCATTTCCTGCTTTATCTACTGTGGGTTTCCAAATTCGTTCGTCAGTGTAAGACTTGGTTTCGGTTGAACCACCACCAGCTTTTTCTGCTGCTTGAACGAGTTTAGAGATTTGATCGCGATTGCGTTTTAAGTTTTCGAATGACATATTTGTATTCCTTGTATTTGCTGTAATATTGCTGTATTATACCATAGTATGGCTGTAATGTATACCTATATATATTCATCTCACTCAAAAAGGGCAGAGTCGATAGAATTAGTTTTAGGTAAGAAGTTGAGCTCCATTGCTTCAGCTTCGAGTTTATCTTTAATGATAGGTGATACAAACTTCTTGACATCTTCTGGTTCGATATCGTTCTTATCACATACATATAAGATGGCTTCCATATAGCTGATACGTAGTTCAGCTACTGTATTCTCAATGAGTTTAGAGAATTTACTTTTTGTTAAAAATTGATCTTCAACCGTCATCAGTTACCTCTTCAGTCCAAATCCTATAATAAAATTGAGGACCCAATATATCAACCTCTTCGATTGGATACCCGTTCTCAGTCAACCAAGCAGGAATATTCCCGATATTATCGGGAAACTCCTTTGGAAAACCGTACTTCCAACCATTCGGTGGATCAATTAGAGTTATCGTCTTCATCAATACTCCAATCTACATCAAATCCACCTTTACGATCAGTCACCCAATCCTCATCCTCGTCATCGTGACCGTATTGGTACATTAACTCTACTGCATCATCGTGACGAGGGTGAGCTTCATCTGAAATGGCATCTTCGAATTCTTCTTTTGTGCCTTCCCAGTCATTCTCTAATACGATATCTTCGATTTCATAAAACATGATACGAGTTACCTGATGATATTCTCTACATACTACTCTCATTTATCCATCACCCTTAGTAAGATTGTGTCTGCATTGATACGACCATTTGGAACAGTCGACTTGGTTGTGAGTGTCTTCCATTCCTTATCGATCTGATTAGGAGTCTTCTTTAAGACGATTGGAAGGAAAGCATCGGGCTTTCGAAGTCGAGTACACCTACTCAATGATATATCGATGTTCTTCAAAGTAGATCCACTGACTTCGAAGCCCTTTGCCGCATTAGTCACGAATTCGGTCATCGTACGAGTCTTCGTATTGAAGGTGAAGAGACGGTGAGCACCGACCATTGAGAGAGGAGCTATTGATACGATCTTGTACTCACTGTCCTCTTTCTTGTACTTAACCTTCGTGACTTGCTTATCTGCTGCTTTTGGCTGTTTCACGCGTGATTTGCGTGTTGCTTTTGCAGCAGACTGAAGACGGTCTAGATCTGATAGCATAGATTCGCAAGCTTGCACTCGGAACTTTAGTTCCTTTCGCGAGAGGTGTGCATAACCTTCGACTGCATCAGGACACGCCTTCGTATAAGCGTCATTATAATCACTTAACCAACCTTCTATCACATTACGAACAGGTTTTGTCGCAGAGGATGGTAAGCCATGACGCTTAAACTCTTGATATAGATCGAGTGATGCATTCTCACCTTCGATCCATTTGTCTTCTAGATCTAATAGATCTTGCATGATCGTATTAGATATCTTACGTTGTAGTCTTTCCATGGGTGAGATCGTAGGACGAACAACTTCAGCCTTTTCGGCTTTCTTATCCTTTATAATCTCTTTACCCATGGCAATCATTTCGGACAGCCACTTCGAAAGTCCACTCGAATAAGAACGAGTCTGATCGGTGTCATTCGATTCGGGAGAATGCGTAAGCCAAAATGCTGTGGCTGCCCGATACGGTGCAGAGTAGAACTTGTATTCAGGACATGCCATGATATATTGCAAGTTCACACTCTTTTTATGCTTCTCTTTGATATAAGACTTCAATGTCTTAGCTAAATCTGAATTTGATACTTCGGTTTGGAAGTACGAGAGTACTGCTTCAAAGCCTTTCTCAATAGGAACACCAGCAATACCAGTACGTACACGACGTGGAAGCTTCTTTGCTTTTTTACGAATAGCCATAATTAACCTCTCCTCATTTTTGCGTATATTTCTGGGTTATCTCCTCGACCGACCGGTACTGTGTTTGACTTGTGAAGAGTGGCAAGTCCGACGATGTATTCTCCTGAATACGTGTTCTCTCTTGCCTTTCCTTGGATGGGTGTAATGATGTCCGACGTCTCGATGCTGCTACGTGTTGACGCATAATTTGGGATACTCGAGCCATTAGATTTCTCCGCATTCTTTAACTGTGAAGGATGTACACCACGAGACATTAACCATTTATCGTGGTCAGATTGTGCCTTTTCCCAGCCAGGTTTGCGTTTGGATCTTTTAGATTTATGTATTACTCTCTCACGAATCATATGCATAGTCATATGTTAGCTCCTTCTTTATTATAGATCTATTCTACCATAGTTTTTAGGAGTTGTACATGCTTATTTTAGTTTTTTGTTAATTTTTTTTCAGACCAATTACTGGTCGACCAGTTTCTTTATTAGGTACTTCTAACTGTTCTATTAAATTTGTACTATCAGACCTAACTAATAAACCGCCGTATATAAAACGAGGATTTGTATTGCCGCTAAACTCTTGTGGCAAATGATAATCATCTACGTCAAATACTACTGCTCTTCCAGGTTTATTTACTACACGTTCAGCATTCTCAATAAATGTTTTTTTACTTGTACGAGGAGTATAACGATGCGTACATTCATACATATCAAATGGTGAAAAGTAAGTACCGCCTCCCCATGCATCATCCCAGACTTCGTTAGCGTATATCAATATACGTTTCACTCGCGAGCGTAACGAGGGACAATCTTCTGGTTCAAAATCAATGTGTGGCCACATAGTTGGTTTATCTGGTTCAAGTTTGAACATAAACCTAAAATTATGCATACGAACCCAATTGCGGTATATATGCTGATAGTTTCCCATAAAACTAAGAGAAACACCTACATCATCGATATAAGAATTATGTACATGCTTTTTTACAGGATGTTTCTCGTCTGTTACACCTGCATCATTTTTTTCAAAGAAACTTCTGTAATCTTTTAAGAAATGCTTGGCATGTGGATGGTCGAATATTTCTATCATGATGAGCTAATTACCAATGACGCACATTTACCACCAAATCCAAATGAGTTGTTTAATACAAAATCAATATTAGTTTTAATAGGATTTTTTACTACTCTTTCGAACTCTGTATCTACACAGTTTTGGGTATGTGGTATAATGTTATGTTGAATAGAAAGTAATGAATAAATGGTCTCGAGTATTCCAGCTGCAGCGAATGTGTGACCTATTTTACCTTTATTTGATGTTACTAAATAATCACCAACTTTTGATATCGCTTCATATTCTACTTTATCTCCTATCATAGTTGATGTTCCATGGGCATTTACGTAATCAACGTCAAACACTTCTGCGTTTGCCATTGCTTTATTCATTACACTAACACCACCAACACCACTAGGATTTGTACGATCAAAAGCATCTGATGCATGAGCTACTGGATATAAGTAGCCATATATATTAGCACCTCTAGCAATTGCATTATCTTCACGTTCAAGGATCATGCAGCCGGCGCCTTCACCCATGACAAAGCCTTCACGAGAATTGTCAAATGGCATAGACTTATTACCTAATGCACGTAATGAAGTAAAGACTTCTAGATCTACCTCGTTTACACCATTATCAGATCCACCAACAACAACATAATCATATTCATCGAGAAATCTCATAGCCATATCAATGGTTACTAGGCCAGTAGCGCATGCAGATTGTGCAGCAAAGTTTATACCAGTAAATCCATAATGCTGTGATATTACTCCAGCTGTAGAATCAACCGGTAAGTTGAGTGCTTTGAGAGGATGCATACGTTCTGTGACAGCCATCATTTCATATAAGCCATCTTTACTACAACAAGTAGAATAGAATACACCTACATTAGAGCTGTATTCTATATTTGCATCTTCTAAAGCCTGATGCACACTATGCATTCCTGTATGCATCGATCTAGGCATATTTTTAAGAAGCTTTGGATTAAAATCATTCGGTAATACAACATCTGTAGTCGGTATATGACAACGATCGACTTTGACAGCTTTTCGAGGATATACAATATCATCAAAATGTCTGTCATAGATGTTATTATCAATGAGATGATCAAAGCAATCTTTAGGATTATTACCTAAAGCGTCGATCATCCCAATACCGGTTACAGCTACTCTATTCATTGTCTATTCAGTTCTTTCTCTACTTGATTGTTGAGATCATCCCATGCTTTTGTAGCTGAGATCTTACCCATGATCATTTGATTACGAGCTAAACGATTTCGCATGACCTTTTTAGCTTGTAAGTCCGTATACTCAAGTAAGACATATGCACGATATTGAGTACCGTTCTGAATAATCTCACTCTCTTTTACATGATATCCAGCCACATCAGCATCAGCGATTAGATTACGAGTAGCCTGTTCGAACTCATGTGTGACTTTACTATCAAAGTCATCAGCACCTACTTTACCTTTGAAAGTCTTAAGCTGTGATCGTAGTCGACTGTCAATGCGATCAGCAAGAGTAGTCTTTGCTGCTAGAGTAGCGATATCAACTGACAATTGAAGGTCAGGTGTAACAGCTGTACCAACAGCATAGACTGCATCGTCTTTTTGTGGGATATTTGTATACCACTTAGGCATATCATCAATCTGATCAGCAACTTGCTTTGACTTATAATCAAACTCAATCTGAGACATCACCGCAGATGGTGGTACTTTCTCTGCACAAGCAGCCAACATACCGACACATCCTAACATAATATAATTCTTCATATCGATTGCAACCTTTCAATCAATTGATCTCGCATACCAGAAGTAACGAACCATGTTAAAACTTCAGGATACAACACAACCGTGAGTATACCTGCTATATATCCAATCATTAACTTAATCATAATCCACCTAAGCTCACTGTAGTTGATAATATAGAAGTTAACACCTTATCAAGTGAGGTGTCACTCGTAATACCAAAGAGGAATTGAGGTACATCGAATGTGCGCTTCACCTCTTGTGGTTTTTCTCGTTGAACCTCAATCACCATAGGTGGTGTCTTACAGTCATAACGAGTTATTGAGTTTACGACAGTGCCATCTTGATAAGATGATCGCTGTTCATAAAAACAATCTTTTGCAGAGACACTAGTTCCAATCGTTATCCATAGCAATAGTATCACGCATCTTGTCACCATAGTATTTCTCCGCATATTGTGGAGCATCAGTCCACGCATTAATATTATTACCGTCATACTTTTCATATGATTCGGTCTCAGTCTTACGAACACTATGGTCACGTATGATCTTCTTAGTAAATTTTTGAGAATGTTTGCGAATAACAGCCAAACGCTGTTCGGTTGTCATATCTTTAGTAATAGCAAATTTACTCATTCATAGCTCCTGTTTTCATTTTACTGGTCCATTCTACCACAAAATGGGGTAAATGTACATAGTAAAAACGCTATGAAGTGTAAATTTTTCTCAACATATCCTCAAATTGATCGACCTTCTCAACACGATTAGGCCAAAGGATATATTCCTTTTCAGGATTTTTCTTTAGATTAGACAACAAGGGCTGAATAGCATTATAGAGTCTATCCAGTTTTTCTTGTGTTGAAGTTGCTTTAACCTCAACATCTCCTACGGTCTTGAGTGCATCATGTACAGCCTGAAGTTCTGACTCATCAACAGCCGTAAAACCAAAATCAAACATATCATCAGACATATTCTTTCCTTCCATGCGCATAACGAAGAAAACACATATAAGTTATTATCATCCAGAACCAATCACCCTGCACGACAGATTGACTAATCACCCATGCCATAGGAGAAATAATTAACCAATCAAACCATTTTATTTGTAGCACATTAACATCCTCTATAAGTTGGTGGCTAACCGTTGGCCACCGCGGATGTATTGAGGCATCACCCTTAAATTTAGCAGAGCAATCGTATAAATGATTGGTGCGTTCTCCTTTTGTTAATGCAGGGCTTCCACCTACTCCCACCTCACTTTAACGTCTGCGTGTCCAAGACAATGCTATTTATACAATATTGGAGCGGGTACCCGGAATCGAACCGAGGTCTTTGGCTTGGAAGGCGATTGTAATACCATTATACTATACCCGCATTGGCGATTCCGGTAGGACTCGAACCCACGACCCACAGCTTAGAAGGCTGTTGCTCTAATCCAGCTGAGCTACGGAACCAAAAAGAAGGTGAGTCTTTCTAATGAGGGCGCTCTATAATTTCCCACCTGTGTCTTAATTTTAGAGTCGTTACAGGCTTAACCGCGTTATGTCGCTCGACTATTGGGATTCCAGTGGAGGAGTAAGTGAGAGAGGAGCTAATGATTACTTCACCCCACTGGAAACTGGTTAGACATGCTTTACTTCGATGCCAAATTCTTCTTCTTTCTCTCTCTTACCAGAGTACCAATCAATGCCGCTATTAAAATATGTATTCATCTCTAAAACCTCGATTTTAGCATCTTCATAGTTTTTACGAAGGACTTGAAAGAGATAAGATAAGTCATCACCAGTATATTCAACAATAGGATGACATGAGAACTTTGCATCGAAGATCTCGTCTGTACGGACACCTTCTTCGCCGATGAGAGGCATCTTAGACATTATGCAGCATCCGCTTCCATTAATAATGCCATCTGATCACAGAAGTGATGTAGCTCACCATTTGTCATATCTGACAACTTATCACTGATCCGGCGAGCATATGACTTACTCATTGCATCTGCAGCCATATAGTATGCTGACTCCTCAAGCTCTTGACGTTCAAAGTCAGCTAATTTGCCTGAAGGTACGCGCTCAGTCCAATACTCTGTATCAGCAGCTGATGGAAGTTTACCCATAAAACAACCAGGTTGCTTAGAAAACTCCTCAGCTTCAGCACGCTGGGCATCAATATAATCTATAAGTTTCTGTTCCATTATGCAGCCACCTTTTCAACAACAGAGAATGATACAACTTTTTTGTCTTTCCAAATGCTGTCGATAACATCAGTCAGACCGTCACGTGTATGACGACGAGTTTCCCACTTGTCGCCGTTTTCCATGGTTGCAGTGATGGTAAAATATTCTAGAACGTTTTTCATGTTTAGCTCCTCAGCTTCATTTTATAGATCTATTATACCTTGTTTTGGGCCATTTGTAAACAGTTAATTTCACTTTTTTTTAATTTTTTTTACCAAGTTCTTTCGTCACCGCTGATAGTTCTAAGTACTTTTAGTTCAGTCATAATATTCCCCTAACATATTAAAATATTCGTCAGTTGCATTTAACGGCACAACTAGGCAATCTTTGCCTCCCATATAGTATATATTTCCAAAATTAGTTATTGCTCTATCTTTTAATATTTCATTCGCTCGAGTGTTTATTACTTTAAAATCACACTCTTCGTATAGTTCCATAAACTTAAGACAACTAAGTATGCCTGATGACGAAAAGCTGTAAGTAAATCCATGTTCCCATAAGAAATCTTCTGGTAATAATTTTGCTATATCTTTTGAATAGAGAGTAGCCGATAACGGAAAATAACCTCCAGTAATACCTTTACCTTGTGTGAATATATCTGGCTTAATAGGTAAACTTTTCCATCCGCACCAATCTCCGGTCTTACCACCACCCATAAAAATATCATCGAATATAATATCAACATTGAATGTATTTCGTATAATTTCTAATTGATTCCAAAAAGATTCCGGTGGTTTCCTTAGTCCGCTAGCCCATTGACGTGATTCAATAACTACACACATGATCTTATCCCATGGTACTTTTGTCAAATCTTCGAATCGAATCTTATGTATCCAGTCAGGTCTCATTAAGTTATAGAATGGATCACTAAACAGATTTTCATCACCCATACTGTAGTTTAAGTACGTACTGCCATGATAGCTACCATAGAAACTAATCACACCTCTTTTATTTTTGTTACCTCTTAACTTATGTGCAGCTGCTGATAGTTTTATAGCACCTTCATTAGCGTCGCTGCCTGATAAGGCATAGAAACTATGATAGCCAGTCTTATTAAATAATTTTTCTTGTAACTGGAAAGCTATGTCATTCAGATATAATTCTGAATTTTCTGTTCCAAATAAGTCTTCAGCATTATCATAAACGTTGCTTAATAGATTATTTGAAACATGGTCAATAATGTCAGTTCTATCGAAACCAAGAGTATAGCAACCAAGACCCAAAAGAGGATCAATTTGCTTTTGTCCATTTTTAATATATCCAAATTGCCAGCGGTCAGGTGATTTAGAAACTAAACGTTGTCTGTTTGGTATAAGTCCATCATATCTTGCCATTGTGCAGCATAAACCTCTTCATGATCAATTTCAATTGATAACTCTTCTATATATTTCACACCATATAATTCTTCTTCAGTAGTGTAAGTTCTACCAACATCAATCAATCCCCATGATCTTGGAGTTATACAGTTATCATCACACCACTTTTCGGCATATGAATCATATGGTTTATGTTTTGCATGTTTATAAATGATTGTAAAATCTGCAGACCATGCCTCTTGATTTACTATCTTCGATACATAGTTATCTCTGTCATGGTAAATATCATATAATGGTTTGCCTACATGACAATAGTTTATACAAACTGTACCAGATTTTTGATTAAAATTAAATCTCTTTTGCATAGATTCTTCGAGTAAATAACGATCACGATGCTTAAACGTACATATGATTCTTTTACTACCTAAGCTTTCTAAGTGGTGTATTAGAGTATTGAATTCAACAACGTATTTTTGTATAAGAGTTGGAGCTGTATTAAAATATTCCGGCTCCATCATCTCTTCAAAATAAGTATGCAATATATTTAAGTCATTTGTATCAGGCAATTCTCTATGGTGTCTAATCATTTTGATACACGATTGCAGTTTTGCGATTAGTGTATCTTCAGTCCATTGATCATTGAAACCATGTATACGATGTCTTTCCCATATATCATGCACATTTTTCTCGATTTCTTTAAACCACATTTGACTAAAGTCATCGAGAAACGGGTAAATGTCTAGAGATTTCCCGTTATCAAACTTTACCTTCAAATACTTCATTACGATTCTTGAACTTTCTACCTCTAATTTCAACTAAACCTATAGTCGATAAGATTTCCATAATACGAGAGGGATAATCAATCCAAGTAGGATTAAAACTATAAACATCTGGATGATCATGATGTTCTTTATGATAAGAGCCTTCAGGATCATTTAAGCCAAGAGCTACCAACCACCAAGGAATGCTTCGAGTCTTACCTTCTCCTTCTGCATGTGAATATGCATCAATAACACCTAATCCATGAAACTCAATGAAAGATGCCATACCAAGTAAAGCAACACCTTCAATACCGAATAAAAGAAATACTAATGTCCATAGTGCAACAGCGATCACAATAGGATATTGACTAAAGAAGAATAGATGACGGTAATGTTTCATCAAATCAAAATAATATTTGCGATCTACATCTTCCCATACTGGCGGTTTCCATAAGTGAAAGTGAGATACTAATAAACCAACTCTACTTGGACTGTGAGGATCCATGTCTTTATCAACGTGAGCATGATGCAATCTATGAATAACAGACCACGTAAGAGGATCACCTGGAAATACATGACCAATAGTCATCGCAAATGTAGCGAAGAACCAATCGATTGCTTTGTATTTAAACTTCCACACACGGTGAGATAACATCTTATGTAAGAACGTTGACACAGTAAATACTTGTAATAGGACAAGACCGATAACAATTGGCAACTGCCAATATAATCCTTCTAAATAAATATTATTGTATATAAACGTTGCAGCTAATGCGTGAATCGCAAGAGCAACAAATAATCTATATGGACATATACTCATCGTAAAGCTTTTCCTGTAGTTCGTATGCTTCTGCTTCCCATGGCAGAGCCATGTATTCGTCTGTGGTACTAAATAGAGATAGGTACTCAACACCTTCCCAAACTTTAATAATTCCACGATCTTTCATCTGTCCACGTTCAGCTTGCCGTACATGGACCATCTCATGAAAAACTGCAGTAATTAAGTCTTCTTCAATAAGACCAGTTTGGAGTTCGATGTTGTGTTCTCCCTTATCTATATATGCGTGATAGCCATCTACATCGTCTTCAAAGTCAACAAGTTCAATGCTAATATCTAAATTCTTTTTACGAGGCATCAATTTGTTTAATGCAAAATAAAACGCTTCTTCTATTAAGACTTTTTCGGCATCAGTACCGCCTTGAACATCTAGATAAATCATAATAAACCTCTCATTTAGGTCTATTATACAACATCTTTCTCTAATTGTACACCTTTCTTTTTAGGTGAAACGATTACTTCTACGTTTTTAGGTAACTTAATCTTAGCTGCAGCATGAAAATGGTGAATCTTAAATTTTGTATTTTTGAAGTCGTTAAACATATTCTGCCACAATGGTCTCCAGTTATTGGCTAATCGATGGTTATTCATATTGCCTCTATCGGAGTTAAGTACTAAGTCAGTATAACTTCGTAGATTAAAGTCAAGTATAGAATCAAATCCATACATATGAACTTCATCAGCCTTTAGCTTTTCACATGCATAATATGTAGCCATATGACCACAGTTAAAATCTGTGTAGTTAGCTGCATATTTAGGAAGTTTCGTATAGAACTCTTTAATACGATGTGATATTTTCATATGAAAGCTAGTATGTTTTTCACAATATAATTTAGGTCTCATACCACAGATCCACTGACCGGGTGGATCGATCTCACCTTTCTTGATTGTATCAATAAACTTAAAATCAACGATACATGTAGCATAAGCACCAATATCAAAAGGTGGTATGTTACAAGTTAGTTTTAAGCCTTTTCGCTCTTCATGTTGATAAATTGGAGCGCTATCACCATTCCCCAAAATATGTACAACCCTAGGCATTCATCATACTCCTAATACGTTTATTGCCTTTTTCTCCGGTCCAATGCATGACCTTGATCTTACCTTCATATCCGTCATTCTCTACTTGCAGTCTGACAACGTTATACTCGTTTGGCAACGGATTAATATGCTTTAATTGTGTAATTGGATTGAGAAGTGAATGGAGTACTTCTTGATCCCCTACCTCTTGCTTCCTTCTTACTGCAGCTGTCCATTCTTTCAATACATCGGGTTTATGTATAAAGCCAACTACACCTGAATTATACCATACTTCACCACGCCTTTTTGTCCATGGTTTATCTTCGACCATATTCAACATACCAGGTTTTAAGAGATCAAAGATGTCATCAATGTTCTCTTGAATGATACAGTCTGTATCTAACCATACTGTCTGTATCGAAGGACAATGCCACATCGTTGCTGGTTTATAGAACCAGCCCCTCTCTGGGACGTCATTACTCATTTGCATTACAGCCTGAACTTCTTCACTCGCTTCAAGAGTGTGTATCATGCGACTGCTCATACCAAAGTCAGCGACGATCAGCTTAGTGGTATGTTTATGTTTACGGAAATTCTTTAGAAAAAACGGGATCTGCCATTCTGTTTTTTCATCACAACCCGTCAAAAAAGTTTTCGGAAAGATTTTTTTATCTGACATCTTCTATTACGTATCCTTCTCCATAACGATGTTTTGCCGTACAACCAGCTTCCACTTGAATAGTAGTAAAACTATCTGATGCAATACAAATCCATGGATAATACTCTTCTAACCATGGGAAGTTTTGAAGATTCATAAACACATCAGTTGAAGCAGGTCTTGTCTTAGCAGTTTCAATCATCTCTTTAGCGCCTTCTGGAGATACTATATATCCATGAGCTCCACCAAAATACGGCTTTTGAATTAGAGGTTGTACTCCAATTTCAAGCGGAGTCCTATATTTTCCATACGATGGCTTAGAGAATGTTAAGACTCTATCAAATTTAAGATCTTCTGGAAACGATCCTGTAACAACAGCATCATGTTCAAAGATAATGATATTTTCATTCAACTCAATTGCTTTTTCCCATAAACTCATATGAGAACAAAATGCTGCCATACAGTTTTGAGTGCGAGAATACACCTCATGAAACCCCTCAGGTGGGATCCCTTTCGATTCCAAGATCTTTTGTGGTCTATCTTTTGGTGTAGTAGCTTCGTGCATTTCTACTTCAAGTCCATACTTCTTAGCAGACTTGATGCATCTCTTCGCAGCCTGTACAGACTTTTCAAAGGAACTAATCGTAATTACAAAGGCTTTCATGTTTTAATCCGTCGTGGTTGATGGTAATCCTTGAACTACTGTATAATATTGCTGAGTAACACCCATTTTCTTAATGAGTTGTTTACACATGATAGCATCATTAGGCCATAGTCCATATTCTTTAACTGCTTGTACTACAGCTTTAGCACCAGCAGGTTTAATTATGTATGCGCTGTTTCCAGCTAAACCTTGAGGAACATCAAAGTTATCGATAGTTGGGATTGGGACGATATCTTTATTATAGCTCTTTACCTTTTCGCTGAACTTACGGGCTAATCGAGTAGCTCCGATAGGATCATTTACACCAACGATATTGAATTTAGACTCTAAGATTGGTTGAGGATCGAGTCTATGCAAAAATCTTGAATCATGTTCTAATACTAATATTGGTTCATTAGTCTCAATTGATTTTAGCCATAACTTATAATGACTCAAAGCACAGGCCATACGAGCAAGAGGATCACGTGTTTGATATGCACGTTTTCTCATACCACTCTTTATGTCTCGTACTTCTCCATCCCATGGGTAGTTCCATGTAAGATCATATTTTTCCATCTCTACGCCTACGGCAGGTGGAATGACTGCATCAA
>Ga0222719_10003149_pt1 | contig 14755 bp, 20 predicted proteins | sample C33_34DmetaG_FD_165039 | JGI IMG/M metagenome (GOLD analysis project Ga0222719, IMG submission 165039) | Estuarine water microbial communities from San Francisco Bay, California, United States - C33_34D | ecosystem: Environmental > Aquatic > Marine > Unclassified | place: USA: California...
TTCTTACTAATGGTAATCCTGCTGAGGTTCTACAGCCGTTTAACTTCGGACAAGTTAATCAAATCACCTTTGCACAAGCAGGTGAGTTGCAGAAGATGGTACAGACTGCCACTGGCGCAATAGACTCTGCGGGAATTCCGGGGTCTATCAACGGTGAAGCCACAGCAGCAGGCATCTCAATGTCTCTTGGCGCAATCATTAAGCGTCACAAGAGGACGTTGATTAACTTCCAAGAATCATTCTTGATACCTTTCGTATCAAAAGCTGCTTACAGATATATGCAGTTCGAACCAGAGATTTACCCTGTCGCGGACTATCAGTTTGAAGTCTCCTCTTCTCTTGGAATTATTGCCCGAGAGTACGAGGTTACACAACTGGTACAACTCCTACAGACTATGGGTCAAGACTCACCTCTGTATCCTACTTTGATTCAGTCAATCATTGACAACATGAATCTCAGTAACAGAGAAGAACTTATTGCTCGACTTGAGCAAGCAGCTCAACCTTCTCCTGAACAGCAACAAGCAGCACAGGCTCAACAACAAGCAGCCATTGAGTTTCAACAGTCTCAGACTAACGCCCTTAACGGGCAAGCTGCTGAGTCTCAGGCTCGTGCCGGAAAGATTACAGCAGAGACTAAGGCTATACCTGTTGAACTTGAGACAGCGCAGATCAAAGCAATCACTGCCAACCTCCAAGCAGGTGACGCAGATGATAAAGAGTTTGAGCGTAGACTCAAGATTGCCGATACCGCTCTAAAGGAGAAGAAATTAAATCTTGAAGCAGCAAAGGCTATATCCTAATGGTAAGTCAAAGAGAGTTACAGGAAGTCGTTACGCAGATCAACGCCATCCTAGAACGCCTAGACAAAAGACTACAGTCAGTGGAGTCAGCACAACACTCCCTACTGCACGATTTGAAAACCAAAGAAGTGACTGTCAAGAAGAAAAAGAATGGATAAGTCTGACGAAAAGTATTATGAAGACCTGCAAGATCTGTTTATGACTGCGGGTTGGAAAGAGTTAATGAAAGAGCTAAGTGCCAACGCTCTTCACATAAATTCGGTTGAGGCAACAAAAGATAACGATGATATGTTCTTTCGTAAAGGACAGCTAAATATCCTCTCTTTTATTCTTAACTTAGAATCTACGATTGACCGTTTACAGAACGAGGGTAGCGATGAAGGTATTTGATTTCCGTTGTGAAGAAGGCCACGTTAACGAGGCTTTCATTCGTACTGGAGAAGAAGACCAGACTCGTCCTTGCCCTGAATGCGGTAGCGATAGTAGTAGGATTATCTCTGCTCCTACTGTAGTCCTTGACCCAATATCGGGTGCATTTCCGGGTGCAACGATGAAGTGGGCTAGGGATAGGCAGCAGAAGATAAAAAAAGAACGCAAGGTAGCCAATCAATAAGTCCCATTGGGGGTAGCTTAGTTGGTCTTGTTAGTTAAGGAGTTTAATAGTGGCACAACTAATTGATGAACGTAAGCAAGAGGTAGATGAAGTAGAAGATAATGATGCGGTCTTGGAAGAAACAACTGAGGTAGCCGCAACGCCCGAAAGTCCAGAAGATGATTTGCCCGCACACTATCGCGGCAAGACAACGGATGAGCTAATCAAGATGCACCAAGAAGCTGAGTCACGACTCGGCAAACAAGGTGAGGAAGTAGGGCAATACAGAAAAATTATTGACGATTTCATTCTTAAGCAAACCAAGTCAAATGAACCGGAAGAGGCAGAAGAAATAGACTTCTTTGCTGACCCCGATAAAGCTGTAGAACACAAGATTGCAAACCATCCAACACTAAAGCAGTTGGAGCAACTCGGTGTTCAGATGCAACAAAGTCAGACGCTTTCCGCTTTACAGCAGAAGCATCCTGACCTGAAGGAAATTGCTACGAGTCCTGAGTTCCAGAACTGGGTAACAGGTAGCAAGGTCCGACAGCAGCTATACGAACAGGCTAACAGCCAATACAACTACGATGCGGCAGATGAATTGTTTTCCACATGGAAAGAGATTCGCAATGTTGCAAAGCAGACTGTAGAGGTTGAACGCAAAGAACGTAAGCAAGCATTGAACGCAGCGTCAACGGGTGGAGCGTCAGGCAGTACCGAAGCTCCGAGCAAGAAGATATATCGGCGAGCCGACATTATTGAACTAATGCGGACTAACCCGAAACGCTATCAAAGTATGTCTGATGAGATAATGCGAGCGTATCAGGAAGGCCGTGTAAGAAACTAACATTAAAGGTATATTACAATGGCTACATCTACTTTCCCCGCTACTGGCGGTTTTGTTGACAACACCTCGGCGGCAACTTTTGTCCCCGAAATTTGGAGTGACGAGATTCGCGCTGCGTATGAGAAGAACCTCATCCTTGCGAACCTTGTTAAGAAAATGTCTATGTCAGGTAAGAAAGGGGACACTATCCACGTTCCTGCTCCTATCCGTGGCGCAGCATACGCTAAAGCAGAAAACACTGCTGTAACAGTTCAGAACGACACTGAGTCAGAAGTACAGATCGTTATTGACAAGCACTACGAATACTCACGCATCATCGAAGATATTACTGAAGTGCAAGCTCTTGCTTCACTCCGTAACTTTTACACTGGTGACGCAGGTTATGCGCTTGCTCGTCAAATTGACAACGACCTCTTTGCTCTTGGTAAGTCACTGGGTGACGGCGATGGCTCTTCTTGGGCGAACTCTGCTGTATTCTACAATGACGCCACTGGTGGTCTGACTGCATACGCTGCTGACACTGTTGCGGCTGCTGACGTCTTCACTGACGCTGCTTTCCGTGCATTGATCCAGAAGCAAGATGACGCAGACGTTCCTATGGACAACCGCGCATTCGTCATTCCTCCTTCACTGCGTAACGCAATCATGGGTATTGATCGTTATGTATCATCTGACTTCGTTGGTGGTCAGGTTGTACAGAACGGCAAGATCGGTAGCCTCTACGGTATTGACGTATACGTTAGCTCTAACTGCCCTGTCATTGAAACTGCTGCTGAAAACGCAGCGGGTGGTGACATCAAAGCAGCTATGCTCATTCACCAAGACACACTGATCCTCGCGGAGCAGGTTGGTGTTCGTTCGCAGACTCAGTACAAGCAAGAGTTCCTCGGTACTCTGTACACTGCTGACACTCTGTACGGTGTTAAGGCTTATCGCCCTGACAGCGGTTTCGCTCTTGCTGTAAACGGCTAAGACGACTAAATGGAGATGGGGGTAGGGAAACCTGCCCCCTTATCTTATGAGTAAAAAAGACCCCAGAATACAGAAGTTAGGCGTAAGTGGGTATAATCAACCCAAACGTACCCCTAACCATCCCACTAAGAGTCATGTTGTATTGGCTAAGGTAGGGGATGAAGTTAAGACCATACGGTTTGGTCAACAGGGCGTAAAAGGAGCGGGTAAGAATCCAACCACCGCCAAAGACAAAGCCCGGAAGAAGTCATATTACGCGCGACATAACGCGCAGGACTCTAACCCTTCTAAGTTGTCGGCTAGGTACTGGAGTCACAAGGTTAAGTGGACAATAATTCTAAGTGGTAGCTTGTTTGTTTTTCAGGATATGCCTTTTTTATCCTAGCAACTCACTCTAAAGGAACAAAGTAAATGGCAACGATAGTAACCAAGAACAGCTCTACAGCCTCAGCCGTCCCAACTACGAGTGACTTGGTTCAGGGCGAACTCGCTGTCAACCTAGCGGACAAGAGGCTCTTCACAGAAAATGCGTCCTCTCAGATTATTGAGATAGGGACTAACCCTTCAGTCATTACTACAGCCACAGCTACCGTTACCGGCACTTTAACCGCTAACGGTGCTTTTGCATCTAGCAATGCTGTTCTAACAGGCGGCACAATCAATGGCGTCGTCATTGGCGGCTCTACACCCTTAGCCATTACAGGCACAACAGTCACAGCTAACACAGGTTTTGTTGGTGGGCTGACAGGTGATGTCACAGGTAACGTAACAGGAAACGTCACAGGTAACGTCACAGGCGACCTGACAGGCGATGTTACAGGCAACCTAACAGCTTCAACGGGTACGACTACAGTCAACAACCTCGTGGTTAATGGCACTGTAGACTTTACAGACACCAAGCTGACTAACATCTCTACGCCTACTGCAGACTCGGACGCGGCCAATAAGGCTTATGTAGACACCTCAGTTTCTAATGTTATTGCTGCTGCTCCTGCCGCACTAGACACTCTGAATGAGTTAGCTGCCGCACTAGGCGACGATGCTAACTTCTCTACTACCATGACTAACTCCCTCGCGGGTAAGTTAAACCTGTCCGGTGGTACGATGACGGGCGCGATAGCAATGGGTACGGCTAAGATTACAGGTCTTGGCGATCCTACTTCTGCACAGGACGCAGCAACTAAAACTTATGTAGACACCCAAGACGCGACTAAGCTAAGCACCACGGGCGGTACAATGTCCGGTGCTATCGCAATGGGGACTAACAAGATTACAGGCTTGGGCGACCCTACGTTAGCTCAAGATGCAGCGACTAAAGCCTACACAGACTCTATCCTTGGTTCAGCCACGAGTGCTGCTGCTAGTGCTGCTGCTGCGGCTACCTCAGAATCTAACGCTGCTACTTCAGCTTCAGATGCAGCCAGTTCGGCTACAGCAGCGGCAACATCCGCTACAGATGCCGCTAACGCAGGCTCAGATGCCATTACAAAGTATGATGAATTTGATGACCGTTATCTTGGTTCTAAGTCGTCAGCTCCTTCTGTAGATAACGATGGTGACGCTTTACTTACAGGCGCGTTGTACTGGGACACTACAGCAGAAGAAATGCGCGTCTATACTGGAACAGGATGGACAGCAGCGGGTTCAGCGGTTAATGGAACATCAAGCCGTCAAACTTACACAGCAACAGCAAGCCAAACAACATTTGCCATTACTTATGATGTTGGCTTTGTAGATGTCTACTTGAATGGCTCTAAGTTACTTGTTAGCACAGACTTTACTGCTACATCAGGAACTAATATTGTTTTATCTACTGGAGCTACAGCAGGTGACATTGTAGACATTGTTGCTTACGGCGCATTTAACGTAGCTAATACCTACACCCAAGCTGCCGCAGATGCCAAGTTTGCCCAAGTAGCAAACAACCTATCTGACGTTGACGCAGCTACAGCTAGAACTAATCTCGGTCTAGTTATAGGAACAGACGTACAAGCCTATAACGCTAACACCACAACGTCTACAAACACTCAGACTCTTACCAACAAGACCATCCGAGACACTGTATACGCTCTGACAGGTACAGCCTTTGACGCTACCAACGGCGCAGTACAGACCAAGACTCTTGCGGCTAACACGACCTTCACAGACTCACTCAGCTCTGGTGACGCTATTGTCCTACAGCTCGAAGCAGGTGCGTCCTACACAGTTACTTGGCCTACAATGACTTGGGTGACAAGCGGCGGCAACGTAGCACCTACGCTGACTGCTAAGGACACACTGGTGTTCTGGAAAGTCTCTAGCACACTCTACGGTGCATACACTGGCAGCTACGTTTAGGAGTAACGCATGAGCAAACTAGCGAAAGCTCTAACAGCAGCCGCAGGTAATGCAGGTGGTGAATCTCTGTACGTTGAGGATGTCTTTAATACATTGCCTTATTATGACACTTACGCTTCATCAACAACAAATGGAATTGATTTAGCAGGAGAGGGTGGTTTAGTTTGGCTTAAAAAAAGAACATCGGTTACAAATCATTTTTTATACGATACAGAAAGAGGTGCTAACAACGCTTTATTATCAAATAGTACAAGCGCTGAATTAAATATTTCTGGTTCGTTAACATCTTTTAATTCTGATGGCTTTACGTTAGGAACGTATTCTAATACAAACACTGGCGTTGCTTGGACATTCCGCAAAGCTGAGAAGTTCTTTGATGTTGTGACTTATACTGGGAATGGCGTTGCAGGGCGTGAGATTGCTCATAATCTTGGCTCTGTACCTGCGTGTATTATTATTAAAGAAACAACAATTTCAGGACAAAACTGGGTTGTTTATCATAGTGGTGTAGGTGCTACAGATTGGCTTGCTCTTAATAACTCTGATGCTAGCACAGACGATAATAGATATTTTCAAGACACAGAGCCTACTGATTCTGTTTTTACAGTAGGTAATATAAGTGCTGTTAATGGAACTTTGCCGTCTACTAGAGAATACGTAGCCTACCTATTCGCCTCAGACGCAGGAGGCTTTGGAGACGATGGCTCTGAGTCTATTATTAAGTGTGGGAGTTTTACTAACAATTCAGCGTCTGTCGGTGTAGAGGTAAATTGCGGTTTTGAACCTCAGTGGTTATTAATAAAAGGCGCAAGCACTGGCAGTGGTCTTGGGAATTGGGTATTAATAGATAGTATGCGTGGCGCGTCAGTAGATAGTCAGCAAAGGCTTTATGCAAATGCAAGTACAGCAGAAGGCTCTTCTAATTGGTTTAAGTTTACTTCGCAAGGATTTACTCCCAATACATATTTTGATGGTGATTTAATCTACATAGCCATCCGCAGACCAATGAAGACTCCTGAGTCTGGGACTGAGGTTTTTGCTATGGATACTGCCGGAGGAACTTCTCCTACGCCTCCGACATACAATTCGGGCTTTCCTGTTGATTTCTTTTTTAATAAAGGAACAGGAGGCACGGACGGTTATGCAGGAAGTCGTCTACAAGGCGCAGAATATCTAACCTTAAACTCAACGGCAGCGGCTACATCTAGCTCAACATACGAATATGATTTTATGGATGGCGCTAGAAGTTATAATTGGACTAATAGCTCTTGGTATGCGTGGATGTTCAAACGCGCCACAGGCTTCTTTGATGTGGTGGCTTATACTGGTGATGGGACTACAAACCAAACAGAAAATCATAATCTTGGCGTTGTGCCAGAATTTATAATTACAAAGCGAAGGAGCAGCACATATAGTTGGAACTGTTATGTAAGCGCACTTGGAGAGGGCAAGTATACTAGCTTAAATAGCGTTTCCGGTTCGTTTACTGACACTTCAATATGGAACAATACTGCTCCTACATCAACACAGTTTACACTTGGAAGTTTTCGGTCAAACTCCTCTAGCCAAACTTATATAGCTTATCTATTCGCAACTCTTGATGGAGTTAGCAAAGTGGGAAGCTACACAGGAACTGGAAGCTCGCAGAATATAGATTGCGGTTTTTCTTCTGGGGCTAGATTTATTTTAATTAAAAACGTATCTGATAACGCTGATTGGCTAGTATACGATTCTGAGAGAGGGATAGTAGCCGGTAATGACCCTTATCTTGCTATAAATTCAACCGCTGCTGAAGTAACCAATACAGATTATATAGATCCTCTAAATGCAGGTTTTATTGCTAACGGAAGCAATCTTTTAGTCAATAAGTCTGGCGACACATACATCTTCTTAGCAATAGCATAGGTGACATAATGGAATATCGTATTCAATCAACTGGCGAAGTCAAAACTCAAGGCGAAGTCAGAAGAATGCACAGCAACACATCACTGCCACGAGTGTGGGACGCTAACGTCTGCTCCGCTCTTGGCATAGACCCTGTACTGGAAGCTCCTAAGCCCGAAGTGACAGGCTACACACAGGCTGTCCGTAACGGTGCTACACAGGACGCTAACGGCAACTGGGTACAAGCGTGGTCAGTAGTGGATATGTTTGCTGACACGACAGAGGACGGCGTAACCACTACCAAGGCAGAGCATGAGGCGGCTTATCAGGCTGATCTGGATGCTAAGGCTGCGGAGTCTGTGAGGACTCAACGTGATAAACTACTAGCTGAAAGCGACTGGGTAACTGTAAAGGCAGTAGACCAAAACGCTCAAGACAGCCTTGGCATTCAAGTGCCACAGGTATGGCTAGACTATCGCCAAGCACTAAGAGACATAACTACACAGGATGGCTTCCCACATAACGTAATTTGGCCTGAGGTACAGTAAATGAGCAAGTCACGAGACATAGCCGATAGCGCGGCAACGATTAACTACATTGATACTGTTACTTCCAATGTACAAGATCAGATTGACAACATTGACCCGCTGCCAAGTCAAACAGGTAACAATGGTTTATTCCTAACCACTGACGGAACAGACGCTTCTTGGGGTACGGCAGGCGGGGGCTTGCAGTCTACACAAAAGTTTTTTTCATCTGGGACTTGGACAAAGCCTTCTGGAATTACAAAAGTTAAAATATATGTAACAGGCGCAGGCGGTGGAGGAGGAGGTTCTAGCACTTCCAGTCACGCAGGTGGGGGCGGTGGAGCAGGTGGCACAAGTATAAATATTGTAGACGTTAGTTCTATTTCTTCTGTTTCGGTTACGGTGGGTTCGGCAGGATCTGGAGGAAGTAGCAGTAATGGGGGGTCAGGAGGAAGCTCTGCTTTTGGCTCTTATGGAACTGGAAATGGTGGTGGCGGCGGCACAGGTGGAGCTCAATCTTTTGGTTACACAGGCGGCTCAGGCGGGACAGCAAGCGCGGGAGAATATGGATTAACTGGAGGCTCAGGAGACTCTACTTACGCGACAAACGGAGCGGGAGGAACTGGCGGCTCATCATTCTGGGGCGGCGGTGGATACGGAGGATTTAGATTTGGAAGCAGCGCCGAATCAGGGAAAGCCTATGGCTCTGGAGGAGGAGGAAATTACTCTTCTGGACAGTCAGGAAAAAATGGAATAGTAATTGTTGAGGAGTACGCATAATGAAAGCACACGTTATTGAAAATGGCGTAGTCGTCAACACCATTGAAGTAGAATCTTTAGACTTCCTGCCAAATCTAGTAGAGGCAACAGAAGGCAATATTGGTTGGTCTTATTCTAATGGTGTGTTTACTGCTCCTGCCGATGAAAGTACAGACGAAGATAAAGCCGTATTAGCAAGAGCTAGAAGAGACTCTCTACTAGCCGAATCAGACTGGACGCAAGTAGCAGATGCGCCAGTAGATCAAGAAGCATGGGCAGCTTACCGTCAAGCGTTACGAGACATCCCAAGTCAGGCGGGCTTTCCTAATGAAGTGGTTTGGCCTGTAGAACCCGAGGCATAACATGGCAGAAGATTTTAAGCCTGTAGACTTTTCCAAGTACGCAGAACTTCGCGATCTATGGGATAAGCATCCATCGAATACGCAGGGTGCTTATGCTCGTGGAGACTATACTCCAAAAGAAGGAGAGGCTGCTCAAGTTTTAAAGCGTTATGGCGAACTATCTCAACAGCTTTCTGATGAAGTAGGTAATCAAAACTACACAGAAGCTATGCTTGCTTTGGGTGGAATCAATCGAAAAGGCTTAGATATTACTTCTGGCGCAACAAACTACGAAGATATATTTGATAGGCGTAAACAGTTTCTTGCCCAAGGACGATCAGTGGAAGAGGCTGATTCTATTGAGCCTTACAGACTAGCAGCACTGTATATGGGCGAAAGACAACCAGATTTGAACTATGTACAAGCTGATAGATTGCGCCGATACACTGGTCAGTATGGAACTCCCGAACAATACGACTACGCAAATCAGCTTGCTACACAGCTAAGGTCTGCACAGCCTCAAGGTATGTTTGGTCAGCTTACGCAGTCAAGTCAACCAATGAATATGTACTCAACAACCTCAAAATACTTTAGTCCTGAGTTGCAAAAAATTCAATTATCCAACATACAGCAATATTTAAATTCGCTAGATGGTACAGGGTATTTGTCATTTCTTAGCAAAATGTTTGGTCGATGAGTGATGCATCTGTTTTTGTTATATGTACTGGTTAACGGTCAGATACAGTCTTCGGACATGTATTTCTATGACATCAATAGGTGCAACTACTTTGCCAACGCAATAGTAAGAGGCAAGGTAGAAAGAACGGTCAACGTAGAACCAAGACGCATAACCCTCGCGGCATATTGTTTGCCACGAGTCGCAGACAAAGATAAAGTGAGGGTTTATGAGTGATAGAAGTTATAGCGGCAGTCACAGCAGCGGGGAAGGCATTTAACTATATCAATGCGGCAGTCAATAAAGGTCATGAGATAAACGACCTAGCGCATAAGTTTGGTGCTTTCTTTGACGCGAAAGATAAAATACTAGAAGCAGAGGCGGGTGTTGAGAATGCCTCTGTAATATCTAAACTGTTTGCCAAGGATTCTGTAGAGAGTGCAGCACTACAGATAACAATGGCAAAGCAGAAGACTCAACAGATGGAGCGACAGCTTCGTGAGATTATTATTTACACTGTTGGGCAAGACGTATACGTTGAGATGCTCAGAACTAGAGCAGCTATACGCAAGCAGAGACTAGACGCAGCACGAGCAAGAGCCGCAAGGAAACGTTTGATTATTGATGGTTTAGGCTTTGCGTTTATTGGGACAGTTTTATTTGCCTGTGTTATGGCAGTAGTAGGGGTAGTGCTTTGAGTTTAATTGATTACGCCAAAACAGCACGACAACGCGAGGCTATAAAGGCTTGGGAAGAGTGCGGTGAGGTTGCTGTTAACGCTGCGGCGCTTCTAGGCATTACTCCGTCTACTATGCGCGACCATGTTAAGGCCGTAAAAAACTACGCAGCTCAGCAGGGATATTCTGACAACTGGGACGCACGAAGGCACGTTCCAGAAGGCGAAGTGGTTATCGGTCGTTCTATCTACACTCAGGACGATGAGGGTAATAAGGCGTGGTTAAAGACTAAGCGTACTCTGACCGAGGCCGAAAGAGACAAAGCACTCAAGGCGTTTGTTGACGGTCTGACTAAAGAACTACCAAAGTACAAGCCCAAAGCAAAGCCAAAGGCCAAGAAGTTTGATACGGATACTCTACCTACCATTGTGATAGGTGACGCACACTTTGGTATGAGGGCTGACGCACGAGAGACTAAGTTTCGTGACTACGATACTAAGATAGCCTCCAATGATATGTTGGATGCGATTGATTACTTGGTGGATTTAGCTCCTGCATCCGAGCAGGCATTACTGGTCAACGTAGGAGACTTCATTCACGCCAATGGTAGTAGTGGTACTACCTTTGCAGGAACGAAGCTAGACGTAGATACCAGAATAGAAGTCGTACTGGAAACAGCAGCCCAGACCTTTATGTTTGCGGTAGATAAGATTCTATCTAAGCACAAGAACGTCACGCTTATAATGGCTCGTGGTAACCACGACTCAGATACAGCCATAGCTCTTGCTTTGATACTGAAGTTTTACTATTCAAAAGAGCCAAGGGTAACAGTATTAGACCCGCACGGATTTTTCCATACGGTACAGTTTGGCAAGAATCTTTTGGCGGTACATCACGGAGATAAGGTCAAGGCCGTAAAGCTAGGCGCTATACTCCCCAAGATGCTACCAGAACAGTGGTCGGCTACTGTTTACAGGAAGTGGTTGGTAGGACATATACATCACCAGAACGCCATTGAGACAGATAACGGCGTTTTTGTGGAAGCCTTTGGGACACTAGCCCCGCCTGATTCGTGGCATGCAGGAGCAGGCTACGGCGCTTCTAGCGTGATGAACCAAGTAGTATTCCATCGTGACGGAGGAGAGGTTCTTCGTCATGTTTATCAAATCAGAGACTCTCGCAAAGTCCCTGACCTGACGTTATAGGTAGTAGTATGGAAGACCGACTCTCGCGAGTAGAAAAGAAGATTGATTCTCTGCAAGAAGCTATTATCTCACTGGCTCGCGTGGAGGAAAGACTTGTAACTGTATTCAATCGGCAGTCCAAGATCGAAGCTCAGGTAGAAAGCATGGAACAAAAGATAGACGCTCTGTCGGAAAACATGGCAGCGTCTATGGGTACAGAAAGGATTGTTTGGATTCTTATTGCTGCGGCTATCGCGGCATTCTTTAACTTTATGGGGTGATTATGAAAAACCTACTGATAGTACCTGTTGTATTCTTGATGTCTTGCTCGTCAATAGAAATTGTTGGAGATGCAGTAGGCAGATACTGCGAGCTATCTCCCACTCAGCGTCTTGCTAACCGCGAGGCTATTGCTGAAGTAGTAGCACCTAACAGCATTCAGATTGAGTGTGCTGAGTAATGGAAAAGCTCTACGCTAAGTTAGCGTTGGATGCCTACAAGGACAACATCAAGCACTCTATTAAGATAGAGAATCGCTTAACGTCCACGGTAGCATTCTACAAGTCTACTCCTGAGTGCGACTACGTTATCTTTCGCGGCACTAACTCTATTGGCGATTGGCTGTTTAACCTGACTGCCATACCTGCGTACTACAACAGGCGATGGAGTCATGCAGGATTCTCCGCAGCGCATAAGTCTGTGTGGAAGCGAATCAGAAGGTTGCTCAACCCCAACAAGAAGACCGTGTTTATTGGACACTCTCTTGGCGGGGCATTGGCAGAGCTATCTGCTTGGGCGTGTAGAGATTTTGCAGACGTAACGCTTGTTACCTTTGGCAAGCCGAATGTATTTGTTCGTGGCTCTAAGAAGCGAATGACACATAAGATGCAAATCTCTTATGTATCCGGTAGTGATTTAGTAGCGCGTATTCCCAAGGTGGGATACAAGCCGGACGACAATCAAGACTTGATATACTTTGACAACTGGGGTCATGTGTTCTTTAACCCGCCTCGTGCATACATTAAGAACGACTTTGGCTTAGGTGACGCAATCTCAGATCATTCGATGACAAGCTATGAAAAAATGCTTAATGATATGTACATTAGTGTTGACGAGTTGCGCTATCACAGACAACCTCTCAGACGGGTATGACAAGGGCGACATCACTAAGGGATTGGTGGAAGACTTTAAGATTTACTGCACTGCCCCTGTAACGTATATCCGCAGAGCGGGAAGGGCTTTGGTGCTGACAACAACAGGAATACTTTTACCGGACGTATGCCCATGATAGTAGAGTTTCCAGACACAAAGACCGAGAAGCTAATTGAACAAGCGATGGAAGAGCTAGGTAACTGGGTTGAGTCGCAACTAGAACTTGGGGTAAGCCCAATAATCCTAATAGGTTTGATTGAAACGTACAAGGCTGCGCTGACAAACAACCTGCTAGTAGATGAGGACGAGTAATGGGTGCTACAGAAGACCTTAAGTCAGAATTTAAAAGGTTTTATAGCGCCTCTCAAAAAGACCAAGCGTGGATGTTAAACAAATTACCTGTAGATATTCGACACAAGGTTTGCAGTTTGCTTTTTGGAAAAAATGGTTGGTCGGGAGGAGTTACAGGTAAAGGCTTGTATGTTTCTTCAGGGGTGGCAAAAGCAATACGGTCAGGCGCAAAGCCAACAAATTTTATTAAAGGTATTGTGTAATGGGTGACATTGTAGCTAGGCAGGACTTTGGCGGCTTAGGTGGATTTCTTGGCGGTCTTGTTCAAAAAGGAGCAAGTCCCGAACTTCAAATGATAGAAGACGAGCAGTACACTGATCGTATAATTTCTGCTATTGAGGACGGATTTTTATCTCGCATAAATACTCCCACTATTTTTTCAGTGGAAGACGCTTTGCGACCTGTTAACGTTGCTGATGGTATTAATGAGTTCGAAACAAATTATGTAAAAGGCTTGTTAGATCAAGGGTTAGTTACTGTTGCTGATGTCGCTCAACAAACAGGAATTCCAGAGCAGGATATACAAGATACTTACAATCAAATGTCTAGACGCCCACTGTTTGATGTATTAAATGACACTACAGATGCTACAGCGGGATTGATTAATTTAACTGTCGGCTCGAATCAAATGCTTGATGATGCAGCTTTAGCAGCGGCAGGTACAACGGCTCAAGAAACAGTAGACCTTACAGAAGATACTACAGCGTCTACCATTACTAGCGGAAATGGCTCATTAGGTGATGCCGCAGACTTGGGTACGGCAGATCAAGGCACTGTAAGCGATACTATTGAATCATGGAAATATGACAAATCGTCAGACAGTTTTATTAGCACTGTTAATGGTGATGTTGTAAAGCGTACTGGCGATCCTGATGTGCCTCTAAAAGATGGTGGAGAATATTATATACGCGGAGTAGAAGGCACAGATGGAGCTACGGCAGAACACGTTGTTAACAAAGAAACCAACGAGTCTGTTGGCATTTTTAATATAGACATCAATACAGGACTGCCTTCTATTACTAAGATTCTCAACACAGGAACTACTGTTAGTAATGGCGATTTAAATAACAACAATGGTAATGGCGATTTAAATAATGGCAATGGCAATGGTGATTTAAATAACGGTAATGGTAATGGTGATACAACTACTACCACAACAACAAATAACGACAAGTGGAAGAATAGCGGAAAAGGCACTGTTACTGAAACGGTTGGGCAAAGAGTGATTGGTGACGGAGTTACTGCTACTCCTTCTAATGGCATAGATGGTAAAGATGGTACTGATGGTACTAATGGTACTAATGGTCAAGACGGAAGAGACGGAAGAGACGGCAAAGACGGAAAGGACGGAAAGGATGGCATGATCGGATTGTTTTCTTCTATCCAAAACACTCCAATAACAGAATCAATTTTGTTTACGCCTAAATTTACTAAACTAGAAAACGTACAGCAAGGAATGTTTGATGAATTCCTTAGAGCCGCAGGAGGCAACCGATGACATACCTAGAGGCTATCAACAGTGTTCTTAGGCGGCTGCGAGAAGACCAAGCAGGTACAGCACTAGAGTCAGACTACTCTGCACTCATTGGCGACTTCGTAAATGACGCCAAGAGGATAGTGGAAAACTCATGGAACTGGGCTGCTCTTCGC
>Ga0222719_10003151_pt1 | contig 14752 bp, 4 predicted proteins | sample C33_34DmetaG_FD_165039 | JGI IMG/M metagenome (GOLD analysis project Ga0222719, IMG submission 165039) | Estuarine water microbial communities from San Francisco Bay, California, United States - C33_34D | ecosystem: Environmental > Aquatic > Marine > Unclassified | place: USA: California...
ACCAGATACGTTAGCGCCGGCACTTCCACCTGCAAAACCATTGTAATCACTTGCTTGAATTAAACCACCACTTGCGTATGTCATCTTTTATAACCTATATTATGTATTTACCTTTACAACTGCTTCAATTGATGCTTCAGTTTCTGTGGCCTTGTTCTCTAATGCTCTGCCAATCACTGCCAGCATACTGCTGTCAGCAGTTGCTGCCATGGCACAACCATTTCCAGCACTGACAAGTCTTTGTCCTTTTGTAACTGGTCCGACCACACGCACAGGTACGCGACCTACCATGGCCACTGGCGGTGCAATTTTTAATTCTGCACTGCCGTTGAGGCTATTCATCAAGTATGCAGGTTCGGTACTGATTACACCCAGTACTTCTTCACAGTTTGGTGTATCGCATTGAGTAATTTCTTTTTCACCACCAATCATTACCACAGTACCTGCAGCATAATCCTGATCTGCTAGGAATCTTTCTGCCAAGTCAGCATACTGTGCTGTTGTTGCAGTTCCAACAAAGTAACTACCAGACACATTGCCAACTGCATTTATGTTACCACTGGTATAAATGTTGCCTGTCAATCCAATACCGCCTGTTACACGAATAGCACCAGTTACGTTACTGGTAGCGTTTTCACCTTGTGTGGCTAGAATATAATTGGATACTGTGGCGTTGCCAGTGACCGCGATAGCATTGCTGAATTCTACTCTACCACTGCTGCCAACTACCAACAAAGCAGTGGCAATTGTACCGCCTATGTTTGCACGTAAAGCAATATTTGCATTGTTTATGTTGTTTACAATCTGTGCAACGTTACTGCTTACACTTTGGGTAAACTGATTGCCTGTGCCAATTGTTAATCCACTATTGTTGTTGATTGTGACAGTGCTGTTAAAAGTTTCTGCAATGTCTGTTCTTGCATAATTTGCAGCTGATACAGATGCCAGGCTAAGACTGTTTTCTGCTGTACCATAGTATGCTACGTTGGCAATACTGGTGTTGGCAATAAGGTTAAATCCAGGTTTAATAGTTGTGAAACCAGTGATACTTGTCTGTGGAGTATACGGTGTAGAATCTTTACTAATAATACAAACCAAATCGCTGGATACGAAAACGTTTACAGCAACGTGATTAACGTTGGCAGTGTCTGTAATAGTACCCACAACAGTTCCGCTAGTGCCAGTGTTACTGCTAAATGCAGGCCCAACCAGCGTCCAACTGCTGCCGTTCCATACATACAATTGCTGGTTTGTTGTGTCCCACCAACTGTTACCAGTCACAGCAGAAGTAGGTTCAACACTGGTACTTGCTATACTGCTGAGAGTTCTCCAGGTTGTTCCGTTATAAACTTTTAAGTTACCAGCAGTGTCCCACCAAATTTGTCCAGTAAGTGGTTGAGTTGGTTCTGTGCTATCGCTGAAATGTTCTAGTAAATGAACAAAGTTTTCAGCAATAAATTGTCCGTACCCTGCGTAATTTTTTCCAATTAAAGTTAAATCACTGCTGGTGGTATTAACTGTACCATCTGCGATAGTAGTTAATGTTGAACCATTTGTTAATCGTATTGTATATGCCATTGTTTACATGCCGTTCTTATTATTTATTTTCCGTTTTATAGGTTAGAGCTCAGATTTGTTAGTGTTTGAATTCTAACTGTGTAATCAATTTGAAGCAAACGATTTAGTGCTTTTTGCACAGGGTGAAAAATTACATGTGTCAATAGTTTTCCGTCTGCACTTTCTAAACCTATTTCGTCAAAAACATAAGTTCCTTGCATAGTTGCACTGTTATCAAAGGCCTGTTGTCCAGTTGGCTCTGTGTAATCCAACAAACAACTAACAAATATATCTGTGTAAATCAGACCAGGAGTGTGTCTAATTTCAATGAAGTTACGATCTGGATCTAAATTAAGTGCGCTGGTGTTGTCTACAATTTTACTGTACGTTTCTGAATACAGTGCCGCACTCTGACCATAGGTGTTGGGCGGCAAATATGTAATTACTCCAGTACTATCTACCACTGTGGCACCATTGCCAAAAACCATGTTTTCAATATAAATTGTGCTTTTATTTGCTACAGCGGTTGCAAGTGCTTCACTCATGTTTTCATAGTGAATAGCATTGGGTTTGTCTACAATTATTTCTTTGGTCAATGGATCCCAAATTTTAATGTGTCCCTGTACCATAGCATTTGTTTTATCAAGCATATTGCAATCCGTTAATTTCCTGTTTCTACAATTACTTTTCCAGATTCTGGATCGGTAATTTTTAAAAAGCCTCTTACATAAATTCCAGTTGATTCATTGGGACGTTCAGGACTTACTCTTTGTGGTTGAGATTCCTCTGTTTTATCTTGGCTTGAATCAGTATTGTTATTTATCATACTATAACTGCCCATATAACTCTTCGTTCAGTGCTGCTGTCTTGTTCCAAACTTTTGGCGAACACAGCGTTTGCATGGGGCACGCCAAAGTGTGCTGCGGCAGCGTATCCTGGAACTTCTGAAGTCACCAATAAATCGCCTTTGTTTACAAAACCAATAACTTTGACAGGGACTTTGCCGCGGAGAGCGATTGGGATTCCATCTTGTTCGCCATCATTCATGACATAGGCTGGCTGTGTGGACACCACACCTGCTACCCTGGTGTCTTCTCTTTTATCTGTAACTGTAATTTCTTTTTCGCCACCAAATACAACCACAGTACCAGGATCATACATTTGATCAGGTATGTATTTTTCTGCCAAGTCAGCATACAACGCTCTGGTAGCAAATGCAGTGATGTTTCCTGAAGAATAAATGTCTCTCCATTGTGCTGTAATTGACCCTAAATCAAAAGTAGCATTTGATGTGGGGTTTACATTACCAGTGACTTGTGTAAATCCGCCCAATGTGGCAGTGCTGGTTGTAACTAATGTGGTAAATCGACCGCTGGCTGCAGTGGCATTACCAACTGGAGTGTTTTGCAGGCCAGCAGCTGCTGTAAGAGAAGTAAATGAACCTGAACTGGCAGCAGCATTACCGATTGGAGTATTTTGTAGGCCGCCTTTGGCCTGTAGTGTATTATTAACAACTCCACTGGTATTTACAGTCAAGCCGTTGACTGTGGTATTGGCCTGCACAACCAATGTGCTGGCAATTGTTGCAAAACTGGTTAATCCCAGACTGGCTCCAGTGATACGATCTGTTACTGCAATGTTGCCAACAGCAGCATTGCCTGTGGTTGTAATGCTGCCTGCACCTGCGTCAAGACTGGTCAGTGTGCCAGCGCCAGCATTTAGGGTTCCACCAATGTTCGCACGGCCAACAACCCATAAATTGCCGCCCATGCTAGTGCCGCCACCAATTTGAAGTGCACCAGTGGCATTTGCAGTAGTGGCAGTAGCGTTTCCAACTACCAGACTTCCAACTTCCATTGCACCCAAAACCGCCGCAGAACTTATAGTGGTGTTTGTATTACCTACTTCCTCGCCATACCATGTAAGAACACTGTTGCTGTTTTTCCATACCAACGCTGAACTATTGGCAGCGCCTTTGTACCAAAACAACCTTATACCCACATCCAGACCATTGTCACTGATAGGATATGTTACGTTAGCATCAGTCTGAATGTCAACAAAGTTGCTGCTGGAACTAACCGTGGTCGTTGTTCCAATTACCTGTGTATTTGCAGTCAAAACATCAACAGTTAGATTTCCGTAAATTACACTGTCTGCACTGGCGCTGAATGCTCCAGTAACATTCAAGTTGCCGGTTTCAATGTATGATTTGACATTAGCAATAGTAGTTTTAAATGTTGTGTCAGAAGATGTGTAATCAGACACCACTGGAAATACAGTGTCTGAGTCAGCAATTAAATTTGCTACTTCAAAATTGGGTAATTCGCTTATTTTTACTGACATTTTTTAACCTATGTTCCTATATTTATAGCCTATTAGATCAGTTTTGTTTTACAAAAACTGCCTGTGTCTTAGTACTAGAGAACAGGCCGTTGCCGTCCGCCGGTGTTGGGAATGTGCTCTCAGTGCTGATTATTGTATTGGATTCAGTGGTAACGTAGTCTGGAATATTTCCAAATACAACATCTTCAGTGGTAATTTCTGTTGTGCTTGTGCCAGAATTCAACCACAAATTGCTTCTAATATATGCAGCATTGGCAACAAAAATTACAGGTACACCTGCAGTGGTCTGTCCCACAGTGTCTACTCCTGTAGCATACGATATATTATTTGCTGCAAACTGCAAAGTCCAAGTTGCATTACTTGTTAAATTGGCTTGTGTATCACTGATTACATTGCCTACGATACCAATTAACTCGTTGTTTATTCTGTTGTAAATTGCAGTACCTTCGCTGATGTTGCCAACAAATGTTGTATTGGTACCTTCAATTCTAGTAGAAGTTGTACTAACGTTGATTGTGCCGACTTGATTTTTACTGCCGTACCAAACATAGTTGTCACTGTAAGGCACAACTTGATCTTGAGCTCCGCTGACAACATCTGCACCAACATGATGCTGGAGAACTCCAGTGCCCAATGTGCCTCTTCTGAGTTGACTTAGAGTATTTGTGGTATCATCTTTGGCATAATAAGTTATGCGTTCCCCATTGATAAAAATCACACCCGGTTTGGCACCATATGGTGCTGGTTGTGGCAGCACCGAACTGTCAGTGACCACAATTGTGTTACTGGTAATGTCTACAAAACTGGCTACAGTGGTGCTGGCAGAGTCGCTTACACGTAGATATGTGTAGTTGTCGTTCATGTCTTTGAAGATACGATACTGGAATAAATCATACGCTGTTTGTTCCAAATTAACTTTGGCAGTGGCAGGAGTTGTGTTTGGACCAAGTATGGAAATATTGGGTTGATGTGTGTATTGACTTCCTGCTGATACAACTTGAACAGCAGTGACACGACCATCTCCATCAAGCAATACCTGTGCAGTAGCTCCTGACCCGTCACCACCTGAGATAAAGGCGCTGACATTGCCTGGAGTATATCCCAGGCCTGGCAACCTGACAGAAATATTGGCTACACTAAACGCAACTGTGTTGGCCCAAACATTGTAAGCAGCGCTGGCAGCATTGGTTGCAAACGTATACACTGTCATGTCTAGCGTGTCATAAACTCGTCCAGGAACAAGTTCTTCTGGAGCATGTGGTCCATATGCTGTGTAAGGATTTATTGGATACACCGACCATGGAGTAACATCAAACGTTGATCCAGTTGTGATACCAACATTGCTAAAGTAGTATGCACCGTTGTTTTTGATCACTGTTCCTTGCGGGAAGTAAGTATTTTCTTGCCAATCTAAAACTTGGTCAGAAATAAACGGGCCACCATCTATATTGATGTCCTCAGGTCTTGTTCCCAGGCTTGAGTCGGCAAACAAACTTTCAATTTTACTGTCCAACAGTGTTTCACTGATGATAAATGTTCCGTCTTCGTCAATTTCAAGTGCATCAAATGGTGCAATGTCCCAGTTACCAATGTCGAAGCCGCCAGCATCTGTGAACAATGGCCCTTCTACACTGACTCCTGGATAATCTATACCCTGTTGTAATAAACCAAAATCTTTGCCAGGCTGTCCTTGTTCTGCGTAATAGTAACTTTGAATTCTGTCGTTGGCATTATCAAATTTTTGTGCACTGTATGTTACTAGATTATCTCCACTGAATGTACTGCCAGTTGTGAATGGGTTTATAACTTCATAGGCAATGTTTGCAAAAGTTACAATATCGCCTTCTGAATAACTGGTATTTGCTGTCCATTCTAAGACCGTGGTATTGTAAGTGATTCTGTCGTATTTCAGTGTTGTTTTAAGTTTTCTAATTGTGTCGTTTTTAAGTACAGCATAGGCGGCGCCGCCAACGCCATCCCCGGTGATAGTGATAACAGGGTTTGTTATATAATCACTGCCTCCATAGAGAACTTCAATTTTGGTGATTTGTCCATTAGTCAAAAATGCTCTGGCCACTGCATCGTTGCCTATTGCACTACCTGTTATAGTGACAGTGGGCACTGAGGTAAAGTTGTAGCCAGAATCAGATATAGCAATTTCGCCAACTGAATAGGTATAATTTAAATTCCAATCTCTGTAAATCAATAAATTTTGAAGTGCAGTAACATCCTGAGCCAGGACCTGAGTGGGACTTCTATAGGTTTGGTTAACTGTGTCAAAGTATGCAGGCAAATCAAAATCTGTTGCGTATCCAGTCCAGTTATCGTTGCCTTGGTAGTCTACAATAAAATCTTTTATTGTAGTATGATAGGGTTTGACTTCTTCGATGTACTCTTTGTAAAAATCCTGATCATCTTTGGAATAAATCTGGGGTTGATTCAACCCGTCTATTTTTTGTTTGACATCAATTAAACTGGTTTTAAACACCCAATCTAAATTCTTTTGTTCTTGTAGTGCGTAGTAAATGCAAACAAAAAATAGTTCTAAGAATTTTGGACTTAACTGATTAATAAAAAGATTATCTTTGACTGCAGTGATTAGTTGTCTGGTTTCTAAACTTGGGTTTTGATCCCATCTTTGTGAGTCCCAAAGATCAGCATCCCACCCCATATTATAGGCTTCTAAATCATACAAACTTTCTAAGAATTTAATTGTTCCATCTTCAACTCCCACAGTGTTTATAACATTAGGAAATACTTGTAACAATATCCATTTGTTTTGTCCACTGTTGTTTACTTTCACAATGTCTTTTGTCTTTAAATCTGTAAGACTTGTAAGATCACCCAGTGTGTTGACTGTGTAGGTTGGTACAGTTTTGCCACTGAATCCTGGAGCATACCAATCTGTAAATTCCCAATAATCACTGGTTCTATAACTCTGTACTCTTGTCAGTAGCCAAGTGTTGTCATTTTGTTTTGTATAAATTGTCCATAGGCCGCCTACCGTTCTATCACTGAGTACTAGAACTTTGTAATCTGCAGGTTGAATTAAAATGTTTATATAGGTAAGTTCGTCATAACTGCTTACTTGTAGGTCCCATTCTCCACTTGTAGCACTGGGAATTTGTTCGCCAGCACCATTTTCTGTCAACACACTGCCTTGAAGTAGATTTAAATTATAACCTTCAGCAATTAAATTCTCTGCAAATACACTGTTACAGTAAGTTACAAAGGCTTTTACTGCTTCAAGATTGTCAATAAAAATACTTTGTCTTGGTCTAATTTCTATGCCGTATCGTTGTTGAACACCAAGACTTGGATCAGGTACTTGGTTTCCAAATCGGTCAATTCCAGCAAGACTGTCAGTTAGTTTATTGAAAATATTTGTAGGTATACCATCAGCATTTGTGCCATTTTCTGACAACAGTGCATATTCGCTGTGAATGATATTGCTGTTAATTTCTGTGGCATATCCAAGATGGAAAATTGTATCTCGACCCACTATGTTTCTAAGCACATTATATAGGGCCACACTGTCTGGCCTTATAGCTGCAAAATAAGGAGTAGCACTGCCTTTTGGATTTCTAATTAATTCTGCAATAGATATTGTAGGAATTGTTCTGCCAAATTGGTTTGCTGTCACATTGGTTTTGTTTTTAACCCAGTAAAAATATTTGACTAATTGATTATTGGTCTGAGGATCGACATAAGCAACAGTGGCGTATGCACTATTGTCTGGGTGCTTGGGTTCACCATCGCCTCCTGTTTCCACATATCTGTTGGGAGGATAATTACTTTCAACCCATTCATAAACGTCAATGCTGCTGCCAGGGAACGGTCTACCCCAATTTGTAGTTCTATAAAGCACCGAGCCTTGCTCGTAATCTAAATATCTCACTGTACTTAGATCCCACCATACTTGTCCTACCTGTTGTTGAGACCAATGAAACTCAGGGTCAATGCTGACAGTGTCTAGTGTGCCATTGTTGTAAACTGCAGGATCATAGTCCACCTTGAAAGTGATATCCTGTTCTGCTCGTCCCAGTATTTTTCCTTTGGCAGGATCAATGTAATCTAAATTTTCTATAATTGTTTGATTTTCAGCACTGTAGATAAAGCCTTTGATCAAACCATTTATATCAACTTTGGCTTCTTGGGATCTGTACAAATCCCATCCATACAAATTATCCAAGTTTCTAAATAAAGTTACTGCACCACCATTTACTGCAGGCGAACTTTCATTGCTTGCTCCTACATAAATTTTATCGGTTTCAGCACTGATGTCAAACCCGCTTCCAAATTTCATACCCTCTGTGATATTGAAGTTTGGAGCAGAGATGTTGCTTGGCTTGAGTTGTTGTACATACGCAAACAAACTTGGATTGTTAATATTATTTCTAGCGTCTTCGAGATTGTTAAAAATCCAAACAGCACCAGCATCTACTTCGTCTTTGAATATTGTACCATCTGAGTCGAACGTAGTTTCAAAAGTTGCTTTATCAAACGTGGTGTCAACCACAGTAATTGCTTCTGTACTTGCAACAAGCAGTCTTTCAGCGGTGGTATCAATTTTCACAGACTGACCAAATTGATCATAAGCAAAATTGGTAGGATTTTCTATTACCTGGGTTTGTACAAAAATATCCAGTCCCAGATCAGTTAATGCTGTTCCGTAACTTGGTAAAACTCTAAGTTTGTTTGCTACAATTGTGCCGTCGCTGACAATGCTCAAATAGCCATTTGCATTAGCTGCTGTTACTCCAGGAACACCAGCGGTGTTTATGCTTGATACAACTTGGTCTAACGTTGATCCTGTCAGCAAAACTTCATAGTCATTGAGTCTAATCCTGTCATCGGGTGTCACAGTTGGATTCTGAACCGTGCCAGTTATGTTACCATAGATTCTTGCTTGGTTTAAATGTCTGTAAACTGCACCTGTGCTAAATTTTCCTAGGCTTTCGTTACTGTTGTAGTAAGGAGCACCACTGTATATACTGCAATTGTAAGGACATAGATCTACACTGTATCCAAACTGTGTTTGCTCCAACGGTGTTAGTGCATTAGTTGTTTCTATTAGATTTATTTCATTTGTTTCAATTGTGATCACATTGCCCGCACCTGGTGCAACAAAGAAAGATACCCAATTTGAAAATACAATGTTATAATCAATTCCTAACACCTGTAGTTCGTCGTTGACATAGACTTTGCCCAGCGTTGAAGACAGTGGTCTGTAGCCGCCAAACAGTGTTTGATCTGCAATTGCTATGTATTTCTCTATACTTCTGTCATAAACGGAAATTTCACCAGCACTTTGCAAGCTTGCATTTCCCACAGTGACATTGGCAGTAGGTGCTCCAATTACAACTTGTGCACCTTCGGTACTGCTGGCCACACTGTAACCAAAACTGGTATTTGCAGTGCCTTGTATACTGGTCAATTCGCTAAATCCGCCACCTTGTTGTCTGACAATAACAGTGTCAGGTTGAGCATTACTGGTAAATGTAATACTAAAACTACCTACAGTGTAATCTATATACGGCACAAAATTTTGCAAACTGTTGGCCACAGTCAACAATTCTGCATTTATAGGATCAAAATTTAAACTAAAAGTTGCAACGTTGGCATTGGGAACGACTAAAGTATCAACCCGTGTACCCAAACTTTCAGCATAGCCATACACATATACTTCGTCACTGCCAGGAGCACCCACATAAAGCCATTGATTATCGTCACTCATGCTAATGCTGGATCCAAAGTCTCTTGTATCACTGTTGCTGCCTGCTAAAATTTGTAGTAGACTTATTGTTCCTGCAAAATCTCTTTCGTAGATGTAAACATAACCTTCACCGTTGGGCCCGCTGGTTGGCGCTGATACTGCAATTACGTTATTGGCTGAATCTATCTTAGAACCAAACCCAACTGTGTTTCCAGCAGCTGGAATTACTAGACGATCTTCTGACAGAACTTCTGCGGCAGTTTTTTTGTAATTGATAATGCTACCTTGACCATTTTGATAACCAGGTTGACCAACCAACACAAAATTATTGTCGGTGCTTATTTTAACGCTGGTGCCAAACAATCCATTTTCATAAAACTGTGACTGTGGCAGTCCTATGTTTGGTGTCCATGGTTCAGATTTATTGTAGACTCCCCATTCGTTTGAAACTGTGTTGTAATTTATCCAGGCCTTGCTGTTTACAGTCCAACCGTCGATGGGAGTAAAACTTGTGATCTGGCTGGCATAGTCAAATCTCAATGACTGCAATCTATAAATTGGAGCCGAAAAGGTTTGTATGCTGAATCCTGAAAGATTAATATCTGTTTCTACAACAAAAGAAAACGCAGTGTTTACTCTTAAAACTTTGTAAAATCCTGTAAACTGTTCTGCGTCTTGCAGTAGAATTATGTCATTTCTAGACAACCCGTGTTCAGTTTCTGTGTTTATAACAACAGTTTGGTTTAAGTTGTTTCTGATAGCGTCAGCCTGAGTCTTGGTACCGGTAACGTAAAAAACATTCCAGGTATTGTTTAGATCTATAGCAGTCCATATTGTGCTACCTGTTCCAATATTGTTGATATCAGCATTCAAACTCTCAAAATCGTTTAAGTTGAAAATTGTGTAGTCTACATCTTCAATGTTGGGATAACCAGCTGTTAAAATATCATCAGTTTGTACACTGTTGTTTGTTCTTGTAAGCAAGAAGGGACTAACAAACGGAATGGTTGTGCTACGATACAAATCGTTTGGTCGTGTGCTTTCAATGACACTGCTGTAAGTAATAGAATTATTGGCATTTACAGTCAGGCTTGAAGGATTGTTTAAGAAATAACTTTCATCTAATACTATTTCAACTTCTTGATTGGTGTCTAGTGATCCGTATGCACCAACTCTGAATGCCCATAATTCGTTGACATCTAATCCCACTGTGGGTGTTACTTGATCAATGTTGATGTTTGCTAATGCATTGATAGCAGATCTAGTGCCTTTTTGTTTAATAAAGCCTTGATAAAGTTTTAATTGACTTGTGTCGTCTATGCCTGAATTACTCAGGTATGTTCTACTTCTAAAACCAATCAAACCAAAACCCAATTGATCCTCTTCGCTCTCAATGTTTACTTTGTTGACATCATAAAAATCAACAAATTGATCGCTGTTGAAACTAAAGTTCTTCAATAGTCCAGTTTTAATTCTATCTTTGTTGACCGGATTCCAACTTGAAAAATCAAATTCCACTGTGCCTGGTAAATTTGTTTTGGCACTGTAATAAAAAGTTTTATATTCTACTAGATCACCTTTGAGATAGTCTTGATTTTGTAACCAGGCAGGCACTGTTTGATCATTGTAAATATATCCCGGAGCATAGAGACTGCCATTCCAATCAGCAGTTTTTTGTCCTACAATTTTAATTCTATACTGTCTTTCGCCTGACTGCGGATCATAGATAATGTCGTTGAACTGTGTTTCGTTGTTGAAAATTAAAACATTTTCAATTTGAATTAGATTCAGTTCGAGATACGCAATCATTGACGATTTTGTATTGTTAAAATCAGATACTGTTAGATAGAATTGATTTGCATCTCTTTTTACTGTGTAATTTTCATCGCCAAGAATAGTAAAATTTTGATCCATTACTTTTGTACCAAAATAACTGTTTTCAATTCCTTCAACAAAAGTTCGATTTGTGTTTATTTTGGCGTTGGCAGCAAAAGGACTGACAACAATAACTGAATTGTTTGGCCAGCCTTGCTGACTCCAAAACAGAATCTCTCTGAGACTTAATTGCCAATTTCTGATTTGATTTAGATCTTGATCAAAGAAATCAAAACTAAATCCTTGTAATTGTAAAAATCTTTGATATCCTGACAGGAAATTTGATAGTTCTTGCAGGTTGTTGAAAACTGTGCCATAAGGAATACTGATTCTATATCTATTGTAAGAATCATACCAGTTCACAGTTTCATTTAAAACTGTGATTGGATCAGAACTGTTGTTTACATCTGGTGCCACTAACAAAAAGTTAGGATTACCTTTGTCATATCCACTGACTTCGTATCCTGTTGGCACTTTTTTAACAATTACTCCGCTGTATCTCACATTGCTCAACGGAGTAGATCTTCCAAGCACTAGATCATAGTCCTCGTCTGGAATAATCACAGAACTGTTGATACTGCTGGGACTGTTTTGATCAGCAAGAATTTTAAGTAATTTTTTATCACTGTACCCAGCCATCCTATAGGCCAGTTGTACAGTATAGTTTTGTAAAAAGTTTTCTAATCTAGTAGACGAAAGCACTCCATTGGAAATTTGATAATCATTGATCCAGTTTATATAACCAGCGTTTCTTAATACATCTCCGTTGCTGTCCTCAGTGCCGTTCACAGTTGGGTCAGGTGGGGTCAGTCTGGTATTAGTGCCAGTGACCAAATATTGATCAAGCACTGTATTGCGTCGGTATTTGTCTGTTGTAATTCCTAAACTAAAATACTGTGCAGGTTTGGTTAACGCCATAACAATCTGTTGTGCGTAAGGCCATTCACTGCTGTTGCGCCATGAAGCTTCTGCTGGTCCCCAATTGCCCACTGACCAATTGCGTTGGAAGTCTGGCCTATAATAACTTGTTGCTAAAATTTCAATAGGACTGCGTAAATTACCATATCTATCAACTGGAATAATAGACATCAATCCTGGTCTTGCAAACTTACTGTCATATCCTTGTCTATCGCCAGCAGCAATATAACCATTTTGGAGATCAGTCCATAACACAGTGTTACCTGCGGTGTACGGAGCAGGACCATATGTACTTGTCCACCATGTAGGAATTTCGCTGAAGCCTAACATTTCCCATGGGTTGGTGTGTGGTCTCTGTGTATCATAAAAATATTCATAACAGGCACGCCAACTGCCAGGAAGTCTTGTATTGGTGCTGTCTACTGCGTTTGCATAGTTATAGGTGAAAGTATTTTCACCTTCAAAAGTATTATTGGTTGTGTAATCAACTTTGTTTTGTCCTGCCCACAGTAAAAAACTACGGCTTACAATTCTGTTGTAAGTTTCTAAACTGTAGTCATTGGTTCTGTACTTGCCAGGTTTGCTGTTATAAATGCTTAACTGATCTTCACTGTATTCAACTTTGATGTTGTTGTAAATTCTTAGTTCTAATTCAAGTAGATAGTTGTCACGGAAATCATTGAAAGCAGGTGTTCGGCTGCCATCATGTCCCACAATTACATTGATCGGCGTGATGTATGTGTTATCTAAAACTATTTCTGGTTTGTATTTTGGATATAATCCAAGTTTGGTAGGGGTTTCTGGGATGTAACTGCCGTCTGTGTTGTTATATTCATAGATTGATAAAGTATCGCCAGCATTTCTAGTGAGACTATTACTTAAAACTACACCAGGGCCAGTTGTCAAGAAAGAATAGTCATAACCGTTGACAAGTTGACTGCCATTCAGATACACCAATATGCTTTTGTTGCTGAGACTTGTCAGACCAAATGTTGATGTGATTTCGTAGTTTGTCTGTAATGGATCAAGCACAGTGTAGTTTAAAACATTTACGTTGTCGCTGTATCCAAGCATGTCACTGTAATACCAAGGAAACGTAGAATTTTTAACTTTGTTAATTACTTTAAGCAAGTATGACACACCGCTTTGCGGATCGCTGTAGTCAATTTGATTTGACTGTGCTGCCAACGACAAAAACTTGTTTTTAAATCTTGTGTATTCTTGTTGGGCATTATAGACACTGTTGACAAAATTAAACTGCTTGTCGGTCAAAAACATATTTGCATATGTTACAGGACTGCTTTGCTGCAGAATTGTTCCAGCAAAATTTTCTAAGTCTAAGTCCAACAAGTTACTTGTACCTGGAAATGCACCAATGAATTTTGTGCTGTTCCTTGTAATTTTTGCAACGTGATTTCTTATCTGACCCAACGTTGGATAAGTCAATTCAGAGTTTTGTGCATTGTAATTCAAGTTTTCTGGAATTTCATAATAACCTGTAGCACTTACCTGTTGACTGTATACTAAGATATCAATTTTGTCACCAGACTTCAGTAAACTTGGGGTCAGATTAATGATTCTAGTGTTGTCTGGTAAAACAAAAACTTGATATTGTGTGTCTGGAATTCTTTTAAAATTTAGATATACTTGTAAATTAGGTACTTCTGAATTTTGGTCAGGTGCAATATCAATTCTAAAGTCATTGTTGAGTCCATCAAATTCATAGCTGAAAATTTGATATTGTTTACTAGATTCGTTAACTGTGCTCCAAACACTCAAAGGTGTGACTGTTCCGTCAAGGTTGTTTTGATATATGTATCCTGTGTTTACTTTCTTAACAAGTTCTGTACCGCCATCTGTACTGTAACTAAAAGTATCAACATCAAAATTGTTTTCAAACTGTATATCACCTTGATTATCAATGGACCTATAAGTTAATGGAAATCCAAGCACAGAATCGTTGGTGCCTGTGCCTTCCAAGTAACTGAAAATTTTACAACCATTGAAAGCTTCATCAATGTTAATTACTGGGTAAACATCTGTGTCGGCGAAACTTATACCGTTGTCATCGAATATGTCAAACAATGGAGCAACATTTAGTCCTGATTTGACCTGACCTTCAATCCAGGCGGTTCCGTTGTACCAAAAACTTTTGCCAACATTGCTCAATCCATTGAGAACACTGACAGTGTCATTGAGAGATGGCTCGCCATCGGGTGCTGGTACCAATGTAAGAGTTAAAACATCTGGTGTACTGGGATCATCATCTACATCATCAAATACCACTTCATAGATTTTGCCTCTGGTATTTGGATCAACGTCTGCGGCAAAAATAACACGCAT
>Ga0222719_10003154_pt1 | contig 14745 bp, 10 predicted proteins | sample C33_34DmetaG_FD_165039 | JGI IMG/M metagenome (GOLD analysis project Ga0222719, IMG submission 165039) | Estuarine water microbial communities from San Francisco Bay, California, United States - C33_34D | ecosystem: Environmental > Aquatic > Marine > Unclassified | place: USA: California...
TTGTTGGCGATGGCTGCGGCGAAGGAGTCGGTGCCGGAGGCGTATGAGCCACCGAGGGCCACTGCGCCTGCGCCGATGCTGTTAGCGCCTGCTGCTGTTGACGCGGCTCCAATAGCAGTTGCATAAAAACCTGTAGACGTAGTGGCTGTATTTCCTATTGCAACAGAATATGCACTGCCAGAAGTTGCCCTATTTCCTATCGCAACACTACCACTAGTTTTTGCCCCATAAGTACTTAATTTACTTCTTATCGCTGCTGCAAACGAATCTGACCCAGCCGCACGAGAATCAGAAAAAGCAAGCGACTTTGCGCCAGTAGCTATACTGCCACTCCCAATCGCCACAGCATTCGTGCCAGTAGCAATAGGCGCAGTCGGGCTGCTAGGGTTCTCAGCATACAACTCAAGAGAACCACCGCCACCACCGCCAGCAGCATTGATTCTATCATCAATAGCAGCAGAGGTCATCAACGATGTATCATTATCGACGAAGGATTCACCAGAAGTTTGGACAGCAGTAATAGTAATACTATCGAAGGTGAACCCTGTGCCAATAGAAGGGGATGTGAGAGTTTTATTTGTGAGTGTTTGAGACCCAGTAAGTGTTGCGACTGTGGAGTCAATAGCAAAGGTTCTATCAGCAGCAAGTGTGCCACCACCAGTTAAACCAGTGCCAGCAGTTAATGTCCGTGATGTATATACGCCGTTTGTTACAGTTGCAGCATTGCCAGATGTATCTTGATTGCCAGCAGTATTGACGCCAGGTAGATTGATGTTAGCACTACCATCAAAAGATACACCACCAATAGTTCTAGCTGTGGTTAGAGTTGCAGCAGAACCACTTGTATTCTGGTTACCGGCAGTATTTACACCGGGAAGGTCAATGTTAGCACTACCATCAAAAGATACACCACCAATAGTCCTAGCAGTCGTTAGAGTTGCGGCACTTCCTGTGATATTATCAGAGGCAGTGATATAGCTATAAGACTCAATCTTATCAGCAATAGCAGCAGAGGTCATCAACGATGTATCATTATCTGCGAAGGATTCACCAGAAGTTTGAATCGTCCCAATAGTAACACTATCAAGAGTGAAGCCTGTGCCGATAGAAGGTGATGTGAGAGTTTTGTTGGTGAGTGTTTGAGAATCTGTTTCACCCACTGCTGCGCTTGAAATACCATCCAAGCGATTCAACTCTGCGGCTGTAGATGTAACCAGAGTGCCATTCAATCTTAAACCGTTTGAGGAACCATCATGCGTTTCAATGTCAAAGTCTGTACCGTTCATAATCTTGAACTCGGTACTTGTCATTCTTACATTGATATTTTGAGAACCAGCTTTGATATGAGCAATTTCAATAATACCATCTTCAGTGCCATTTGTAGCATCACCAATCTTACCAGTAATTTTTGCATAGTTTCTCTCTACGCCTGTATCACTTTCACCAGCAAACTTAATCTGACCAAGATAGTCACCATCTGCTGGGCTTGAAGAATTTCTATAAAGTTTGAATTCTGGACCTGCTGTTGATCCAGCATCCGCACTTGTGAATGTAGTATCACCATTGACTGCTAAAGAGGTAAGATTGGCTCCAATCTCAAATACACTAGACCCATCAGATGAATATAGAATACCATCTGCGGTATTCAGTGCGATTTCACCTGTTGAAATATGAGTTGTGTTTGGCGCTGCTCCTGACGAGGAACTGCGTTTTACCTTAATCGTAGAAGCCATTTCTTATCCCTTATATAAGGAGAGGAAGGTGAAAGGACTATAGTCCTCACCCACTCTATTTTTTACATCTACTAATATATATTAGTATGTTCCACCGTCGATAATAGCATCAAGTTGAGCAAGAGCGCCTTGAGCAAAGTTTGCTGTTACGCCTGGCTCGGAAGTAAACCCACCCCAAACTTTAAATACGCCTGTGCCATCAGAAGAATCTCTGAGAATGCCGGCATATTTGACGCCACTATCGTTATAAACACCATAGAACCCAAGATCAATCGAGTCCGTAGCTGTATTATTCGACGCAAGTTTAAGCATCGAATCTTCAACAGAGATTGTTGTTGTATCTGTGATTGTAGTGTTACCAGCAACACTCAAGTCGCCTGTAATATTAACATCACCAGTAACAGCCAAGGTAGAACCATCGAATGTCATGTTCGCTTCTGCGGAAATAGCAGAACTACCAGCGCCCGTTAGTACTCGGTTGTCGCCTAGAGTTGTTGCTCCAGTACCACCGTTGCCTACAGGAAGAGTGCCACTTACGTCAGTTGTAAGTACGATAGCGCCTCTTGTAATTTCTTGACCAGAAATTGTAAGATAGTCAAGAGAGCCAGCTAGAGTCACGTCGGTCGAGTTATCAGTACCAGCAGCGTCTACACCAATCGTTGTTCTTACTGCCGCTGCGTCAGCGTCATCTACAATTGAGCGACCAAAAGCAGTAAAATCAGCAACAGCAGCAGCGCCAGAACCTGTGAAATATGGCAGCTTGTTAGCAGCAGATGTGAGTCCTGCAATAGCTGCAAGTTCAGCATCATATGCTTGAACATCAGTACCAATCACCAAACCAAGATTTGTTCTTGCGTCTCCGGCACTTGAAGCACCCGTACCACCATGGGCTACAGCAATGTCTGTTGCTTGCCAAACACCAGTAGCAATAGTGCCAATCGAAGTTAGATTTGAGAGTGTGTCAATAGCAGCTTCAATCGTCGCTTCAGTCGTAGCATCAAGAGAGTTGATACCAGAAAGAGCAACAGCACCAGAGCCACCATTGTCGATGATTGTAACGCCACCGATAGTCAGCGTACCATCATTCGAAGCACCAATATTCAGTGTATCAGAGGCTGTTGTAAATGTGAGAGCAGCATCACCTTCTAACTCTGTGCCACTTGTCCAAACAGAAACTTGACCGTCTGCTGGGCTGCCGGTAGCAGCTAGAGTACCAGAGGGTGTTGTCCAAGAAAGAACACCACTACCATTTGTTGTTAAAACTTGATTTGTACCACCATCATTGCCTGGTAGAGTAAGCGTGTAACTCTCTGTACCACTAGCAGCGTTGATAGCGACTGTGTTAGAGCCATCAGAAATGTCAACACCGTCAATAGTGTTTCTTGAAATTTCAACAACACCACTGGTAGAGTTACCTACATAGAGAATCTTATTACCTGTATCTACCGCTAACTCACCATCAGCGAGACTTCCTGGTGCACCAGACCCTCTTTTAATTTGAATAATTGACGCCACTTTACTCTCCTATCGGTTCTTGAAAGGTGATCTTATCGTCGGATCACTCTTTTCTCTGTTGTTTTTAGTATTTATAGTTTCTGCTGTATTCATCGATGCCTGCAAAACTTCTAATTTAGTCTCAAGCATTAGAACCTTAGATAGCAAATCTGCAATCATAATCTTTTGTTTGTCACAAAATATTTTCAACGTATCATAATTTTCGTCCATTTAATAAAAGCCTCCATCAAGGTCAACATCGTCAGCATAACTTTTTACAGCGGATGCTGTTGCTAATTGGTCAGTGTTAGCAGAAGCATCAATCGTTGTTACAATCTCATTGATATATGCCGTGCTTCCACCCGAACTTTGTATTCTAAAATTTGTTGTACTCACATAATCAATATGTGAATTAGCATCCACTAGAACAGCGGAGTTAGCAGTTAAAACACCCGGTGTGTGGTCTAGATAAGGATGCTCTTTTAACTGGAACGTAGAAGTGCCAGAGTTATACATCATTACAGAAGTCGCTGTCGTAGTGACAAGCGACACATCAGATAAACTGGCAAGAGTTGATGCTGAAATAGTAGCCCTTGACGGAATAATCTGCCCGGTCGTCTTTACTTCAGCAGCTATCTGTGATGGTGTTTGAACTACAGCCGTTATCGCCATTTTTTCTACCTAGTGATTTCTGGTGATATCGTAGCAATACCCTGTAAAACTCTTGTGACCACATTTGCTGAAGATACAACTTCAACATCATAAAGATATCTGCCTGCTGCTATATTTGCAGTATAATCAGAGTCCATTGAGAGAGTGACCTCACCCGCAGAACCATTGATAGAAACTGTGAAGTCTTTGCTCGTAGAAGATGTAAAACTCTTTCTCATTGATGCCCGACCACTATAACCAGACAATACCATAGTATTACCATTAGCGTCTGTCAAATCAACAGTCACTGTATAATCTGACCCTTGGTCTATGATAATGTTAGACTTGATAGCCATATTCTACATACCTTTTTCTTTTCTTGTATTTATACAAGTTTGTAGTAATAGATTTTTCCCATTAAATAATTCTGAAATTAGCACTACTAGAGTTCATACTATATTAACACAATCAAAATACGCATAATAATTTTTAGAGTTAGAATCAATCACAGGTGGAGAGGCTCCCATTTTAGTCATTTTACGATTAGCTAACTCAATTATATTCTCTTTGACGCCCGCCGGTGTCGCAGATATTCGATATCTATATCCTAATTTTTTGGCTTCTAATATAGAACGATATTGCATTTCAGTCCAAATACCTTGGCCCAAATGCGGTATATTTACACAAGAGTGCACCGTAAAACATTCTTCTACACTTACACCATTAGCATTTAAAAAATCAATTCGTTTTTGTCTAATAAGCTTTAGCTTTCCGTCTGTATCTAAATCATGCATTGCACCTGATTTAGTAGGTAGTATAAAACTTACTCCAGATAATTCTTGATTGTTCCATGCTCTTATAAGCTTGCTTTCTGGTCTATTGATATAACTATATTTATGATCTCCAAATATGTTTGATCTTTGAACATCGCGCTCTTTTTCTATCAACTCTTTAGATGAATTTGGATCAGGCTCAAAAATGGCTTCAATTAAATAATTAACAATATCGTTTTTTTCATCCTCAGTCAACATCTGTAATTCAGAAGATGAAATTGTTGTATATGTTATTACCATTTAATATCCCCTATATCTTCTTTAAGAATTTTATCACAAGTTTCATCAAACCATCCAAAATTTCTTAACGTAGAACATGAGCTACATGTTCTACAGCGGCCAGCGTACCAACGTTTATGATTAACATAGTAATTTGGAGTATAACACGAGAATAACAATTTAACATAATCTTTTGGCATTTCGTTATATAGTTCAGAAAGGTTAACTGCTTCTGTACCAACCACCATTGTACTTTTTCCCATTTTGTTATTAGAACTTAAAATATTCAATCCTATTTTGCTCATTTTACTAAATGTTGGTATTTCTGTATAAGACAACGTTCTTTCATATGATTGTGGTAAGTCATCGCCAGTAACAATATATGCACATTTAAGTTTAGCTGCATATCCAATGGATAGGTATGAAGCGACGTACCCGTCATTAGTAACTTTTACATTATAGTTTGGGTCAATACTCAAAGAGGTTTTAATTAAATTTATATCTTTACCAAAGGTGGTTTTGATATATTTTGAAATTTTGTGTATTGTTGCAAATTCAGTATGAAATCTAGGTTGATTAAAATTGACATGATGACAATCTATAGTATCATGTGGAGTTGCTTGTGCATATTTCCATACACAATATGAAGAATCTAACCCGCCAGTAAAACAAATTAAAGATTTTATTCCGTTTGCTGCTTCTTTCAGTGTATGTTCGAAACTTGGTAATCCTACATCAGAATTAGTATTATAACTCATCTATCAAAATAACTATTTTTCATCATAGCCCTCCTCTTATGTATCCACTCAAGATATTTTGTCATTTTTTCTTTCCAATTTTTATCAAGTATGGGGTGAAAAATGCCACTCCTATAATTATTAAAAATTTTATTGATTATAACATCTGTATTTTCATAATTAAAAAGGAAATCTGATATTGGCGCAAATGTCCCTGAATTTTTATATTGGAAGGCATCTATAGGGGATATTTTTTTGCCCATACAACAAGCAAGAAACGCGCTTTCTGAAGAATGAGTGGTATAGACTATTTCTGATTGTTTTATATATTCGTATAGACATTCGTTGCCGCTAATAACTGTTGCATAAGCAGGTAATATATTTATGAAATCTTCAATTTGTTTTTTACTTGTCAATGGATGTAACTTAAATATTGCCTTTGTCCCATGCTCTTTTAATATATGTTTAATTTTATTTCCACATACTATATGCATTTTATTTCCACCAGGAAGTACAACTACAGATTCAAATTCTGATACAGATATTTCAGTTTTTTGTCCTAAATATTTACCCAATTTCTTATCATCTAAATATTTATTTTTAAAATATGTAAAAAAATCAATTTCTATAGGTTCCGGATTAACAAAACATTCTTTTATCTGTAAATGGTTTATTTCGTGTGATAACGTTTTTAATGAGAACATTTCGGAAAAGTTAGTATAACCTATAGTAGAGAAAAACGGTTGTTCATTTGCTGCCATATCAAAAGTAACACCAGTCTGATATTTTGTCATCTCTTCAAATAAAAAGTTTTCACATTCTTTAAAATTAGAATAATACTCTGACAGGGCAAGTTCCCCATATCTTAACACTGATTCCTTTTCATCAAACATAAGTGGATTATTAGTTTCGTGCCTAAAGTTCTTTTTAGTTTTACTCATGTTAACTATAGTCTTTCATAATTTAAAAGTTATCCGCCGACATAAGTTGCATAGTGTTGATATAAGGTAGCAATCTGACCCGTTGTCGTTCTACCCCCCATTACATAGGTTGCTCTAGTCGTATTTGTCGCAAATGTCGTGGTAGTGTTGCGGCTGGTGTTGCGGCTGGTGGAGATGGCGGTCGACTCATAGTACTCCCCATCACCCGCGCCAACTACAGTAAGAAAAGACGTAGTATAGCTTGTTGTATATGATGTTGACGTAGTCCTAGTCGTATTTGTCGCAAATGTCGTGGTATATGAATTATCAATACCGTAAAAATCTGAAAAAGAGATAGTTCCGCTAGCGGGTAAACTCCCACCAACTAGGAATTGAGACATAGAAACTGGATTATCGCCAATATTTTCAGTTCCATCGGCTGTAGCCCCTGCTGGCAAGGTTGGTAAAACATCTGCGCTTAAAGATAGTATACCTGTTGTTTTTACAGTCATAAACTATTTCCCTTTAACTCTTCAACTTCTGTTTTTAATTCTTTAATTGCTTCAACGAGAAGACCAATCATATTCTCGTATCTCACAGCAAGATTTTCTTCATCACTATTTATGTCCGTTGTAGTATAGATGACTTCTGGTAGAACCTTCTCTACTTCTTGAGCAATCACACCAGTCATACGAACATCTGGGTTCTTTTTGTAATTGAATGTATAACCACCAATTTGCGAAACTTTATCAAGAGCGTTCGTGATGGGTTCGATATTTTCTTTCAGACGAATATCCGAAATGCTACCAAACGCTGTGATATCGCCAGTAGTGATAAGAGCGCCCGCATTAGATATGCTCATTCTAGCAGTACCATCAAGATATGTGACTACTGAAGTTGTTCCAATATCAATGTAGTCGTTAGTATCTCTGCCAATATGTGTAATACCGTCTCGCAAGTCAGCCTCAACACTGAATATGGTGCCAGAGTACAACGCAAGCCCTGGGCCAGCAGAGTATGTAGTGTCGGTTGGTGTTGCCCAAGTAAATGAACCGTCACCATCAGACCTCAGAAACTGTGAGGTTGTGCCGTTGCCTGTGACGTTTAAATGTTCTGCGTCAACACTACCAGCAACATAATGTTCTGAGTTAATTGCGTCATCAGCAATCTTAGCACCAGTAATAGCATCAGCAGCAATATGTTCATTATCAATACTACCAGCAACATAATGTTCTGAGTTAATGGCGTCATCAGCAATCTTAGTACCATCAATGATATCAGCGGCAAGATGTACTCTATCAATGGAACCATCTGTATAATGCTCAGAGTTAATTGCGTTATCAGCAATCTTAGCACCAGTAATAGCATCAGCAGCAATCATACTAGTTTCAACAGAAGTTGCGGCAATTGTTGCTGTTAGTGTACCACTTGCTAAGTTTGTTAGTGTAACACTACCCGTCAAATCCCCACCAAGTGTGATTGTTGGGTCAGCAGTAGCAGTTGTAACGATATTAATTGCTGCACTACCATCAAAGTTTGCAGTACCTGTAACAGCACCACTTACTTGAATTGCTCTTGTTGTTGCAAGTTTAGTAGCGGTTGCAGCATTGCCTGTAATGTCGCTAGACGTTAGAGCAACAGTGCCCGTTACGTCTGGTAAAGTAATTGTTCTATCTGCTGTTGGGTCTGTAATGGTTAATGTTGTTTCGAAATTATCAGGAGTCGCACCTTCAAATACTATGGCATTTGCCGCATTCATCGTAACAGTATCAACTTGTGTGGTTGTTCCTGCTACAGTAAGATTTGGAACAAGTAATGTACCTGTGCTTGGATTATATCTTAATGCACCAGTGTCATCTAGCAAACCATTCGATTCATTGTGAAAGACCACCGGAAAATTCGTGTTTGTAGTGCTATCTGTAACTGTTACAGTTGCAGCAGTTCCAGTAATGTCAGATGAGATTGAAGCTGGTAGTCTAGCATCGTCAATAGTGCCAGTTAAACTTGCTGCTGGAATAGCAGTCAACGAAGCACCAGAACCACTAAACGTTGTTGCTGTTGCCGTGCCTGTAATTGTTACACCACCAGAAGCAGTAGCGAGTTTAGCACTACCATTATGGTATAGTGTTGCAACACCTGATTCGGCAGTGATATGATCACGAAGAGTACCGCCTTGCATAGCTTTAAGTTTTAACGAACCATCTTCACTGCCATCGGAAACATCTGCAATCAAAGCATCAATACTAGCATATGTGATGTTTTCAGCAGCAGGAGTGGCGTTGTTATTACTTTGGAAGAATATCTGTCCGGCTTCATCAGACGCAGCAGGAGATGCGGTATCATGTCTTAATGTTATAGTTGGACCAGCAGCGGCAGCATCTGCGTTTTTAATCTCTAATGCAGAACTTGATGGCGTAAATGTAAATCTTGTTGCATTACTATCAGCGCCATCACGAATTTGAAAATTACCAGTATTGATATCAGTAAGTAGATTTGTACCATCGTGAAGGATTTCAACGTCGGCACCAGTACCCAAATTAATGGCAATATTATCGTTGAACGTCAAATCGCCAGATGTTTTTGTAGCGGCTGAGTCGAGTTGCATAAGAGAACTATCAGCGTCAATTGTTGATTGTGCTACTACTGCTATACGGTCATTAATCGCACCAGAAGTCATCAGTGATGTATCATTATCAACGAAAGACTCAGCGCTTGTTTGAATACCACCAACTGTAATACTATCAAATGTAAAACTTGTACCAATTGATGGAGTATTAAGTGTTGGTGATGTAAGCGTCTTATTCGTTAGCGTCTTTGTTGTACCGCTAAAGTATGTGTCAAGCGTTGTTAGAGCAACTTGCTTCATTACACCAGCATCGTTGTAGACAACTCTATCTGTGCCAGCAGCAGTGATTGAAGATGCAGTGGTACCACCGTCAACTGTATTCAGTTCTGTAACTGTTGAAGTGAGACCTGTAAGAGTTACAGCAGTTGTAGCAGAGGATGCAACACCAGCAAATGCGTCACTTGTCAATGTACCAGTGCTTGGGTTATATGTCAAGCCTGCATCATGATGTACTGCTGTAACAGCACCACTCGTAACATCACCAAAGTAAATCTGTTCTTCAGCGTTTGTTGATGTATCGCTTGTAGTTGTAGCGCCTGCTGCTGCCCAACTGAGTACGCCACTCGCATTACTTACGAGAGCGAAACCAGAAGTTGTTGCGTCAGCGTCTGGAAGTGTCCATGTGATGTTAGAAGCGACCGTAGCAGGTGATTTGAATGCAACATAATTTGAATTATCTGCATCATAGAATAGAGCAGACCCTCGTGTTTGTAGATTTACATTTGCTGTTAATGTCAAATCGTCAATATATGCATTTCTCCATCTAAGACTGGTTGTACCCAAATCTCTTGCACTATCTGTAGAAGGTACAATATCACTATCAACTCTTGCTGTAATTGTAACTGTGTCAGAAGTACCGTTACCGATATCTGTGTCGCCAATAACACTCAATGTTGTGATAACAGAGTTGTTGACTGTTAGATTGCCACTTCCTGCAAAACTAGCAGTACCGTCTACAACTAGATCACCAGTAATATCTACATCATCTCCAACAAACAATTTACCAGCAATACCCGTACCACCAGCAACTTTCAATGCGCCAGTTGTAGAAGAAGTGGATGCTGTAGTAGCTGCGATTACTGTATCACCAGCAGCCGCTACAGTGAACTTGGCGGAGTTTACATCGATACCACCATCTGCACTTGTCAGACCAGAAAATGTACTAGCAACACCAACGACATTACCATTCACATCAACTGTAAAGTCATCATTGACGTTAATACCACCATCAAGAGATGCTAAACCACTGGAATTAATCGCAACAAGCGTTGAAGTTCCTGTCACATTAAGAGTAGAACCGATTACTGTAGCGCCTGATGTACCATTAACTGTGAAGTTAGCATCAACTGCGATGCCACCATTCAAAGATGCTAAACCACTGGCGTTGATCACACCAAGTGTTGATACTCCTGTTACACCAAGAGTACCTGACGTAGCTATATTACCACTAGAATTCGATACAGTAAATGCTCCATCAACATCAATACCACCATCAAGAGATGCTAAACCACTGGCGTTGATCACGCCGAGCGTTGATATTCCTGTAACACCAAGAGTACCTGATGTAACCACATTACCACTCGTGTCTGCTACGGTAAATGCTCCATCAACATCAATACCAGCATCAAGAGATGCTAAACCACTAACGTTGATTATACCAAGTGTCGAAATTCCTGTTACACCAAGCGTACCGGCAGTGCTTACATTACCAGTAGTATCTGCTACGGTAAACTTATTAGTATCAACTGCGATACCAGCATTCAAAGTGGCTAATCCATCAACTGTGAGGGTGCCATTAGTTTGAATATTACCAGTCGCTGCAATAGCAAGCCCAGTAGAGCCATAACCACCACCAACAGTTAAAGTGTCTGTACCAGTGTCGCCTGTAACAACAACACCAGTTGCTGTTGTAGCAATCTTAGCAGCATTGTCATGATAGAGAGTAACTGCTCCATCATCAACCATTGTTGCCATTGTCTCAGCACCATCAGCACCGCCTAAGAAGTCAATCTGAGAAGACGAAATCTTTAGATTGCCAGTACCATTATCTTTGATGTGCGAGTGTGAAGCATCGTGGAAGATTTGAAGATCAGCAGCAGCACCAAAGTTCGCTTGGTCAGCGTCACCAAAGTTTGCGTTAGCACCCAGCGTAACAATACCGCTAATATCAGCAACACCATCAACATCTAGTGAATCTGATTGAAGTTCACCAGTAATGTCAACACCATCAGTCTTCGTAGCAAGTTTTTCACTACCATCAAAGCGAAGAGATACAGCAGTATCACTTGCTTCGTTGACAGCAATCATTGCTTTGGCTGTGCCACCAATTGTTGTGTAGAGTAAGAGTGCGCCATCTTCTGTGGCATCTGTATTGTCTTCTGCTATGCCTTTGATAGCAGCATATTCTGTTATAGCACTACCACTGTCTTGACCCTTGAAGAAGATACCACCAACATTTGCAGCATCTGGCGTTGTTCCTTCGTCAAGAAGTACGATAGATGGACCGTCTGTAGCATCATCATATCTTGCCACTGTAAATGTGGAAGCGTCTGTCGTAAATGTGAATACGTCATTACCAGAAACATCTTCAATGATAAAGTCTGAAGTGTTTGCATTATTGTGGATTAGTTTTAAATCTGAACCATCATGATAGAGGCTTGTATCACTGTCTGTACCAAAACTTATTCGTGCATTGTCATTGAAACGTGTGTTAGCAGTGAAGAATGAAAGACCATTTACAACGGTGTTAGCAGCAATCGTTAGACCATCTGTCGCTGCTGAACCAATCTGTACGTTAGCATCGAATGTGGCATCACCATATACTGTTAGTGTATCTGTCTGTGAACTGTTACCAATCTGCGTGTTGGAGACGATGTAAAGAGTGTCTGTATTTGCCCACTCTTCGTTTCTACCACCAGCAAGAGTATCCCACACAACAATATTGTTTGCTGAGAAATATCCTTGAATGTCAGCGTTGCCAGTTGTCCTCGCTTCGTTACTACTATTTGGTGCAGTAACGTCAGCAACGGTGACAATCATCGTTGACATATCGTAGAACAACTCGTTAGACTTACTCAGCCAACCAGCAAAAGTTCCTGTTGTAGAATTTACATTGGTATATGCTTTGGACATTCTTTTCTCTTACCTATTCTGATTTTCTACAAGTTTGGTGAGTAACTGTCTAATCTCACTCATCTCATCTTTGATAGAATCTACGTCATTCTTTAAATCAACAATCTTTTTTGATTCTGCTTTACGAGCCTTGTATCTACGCAACCCATCTATATCAGTATTTATAATCGCATTAGATGTTGTATCTCGAATAAATTTATGCTCTGACATTTTACGCTAATGCAATCGCACGGAGGTCACGAAGTCTTGGCACTCTGTGGAACGAAGTACCTTTAAGAACTATTTTAATCGCAAAGTATTTGAAATTTGATGCTTTAAAAGTACCATCTGTATACTGAAACACACCTGAGTTGAGGAAAGCAGAGCCAGTTACGCCTACACTTGTTGGTAGATTAAAAGCATACTCTTTAAAGTCAAATCGATTTGTGTTCTGAGAAATTGGATTTGAAGCGGCACTCGTAAGTTCTGTCCAAGGTTTTTGATCTAATGAGTCAGAATCAGACTCTGATAACATCCTAGCATAAACTTCAATCGACGTACCAGCAGGTCTATAAGCAGTCAAAAATACTTTCAAATCTTCAGCGTCTAACGAATCTGCAAGCGTTATTGTCTTAGTGATATATTTAGAAGAAGCCGATCCTATAGAAGTGTCTTCATCCGTTGAATCATTGTTGATGATATATTCAAACACTTTTACAGAAGCAATATCACCGTCAATCAGAGGCGAACTGTAAATGGGAGTTGCACCAGAAGTATTTTCCAGTGTTGTTCTCAGAGTAAATGATCTTACTCCATCTGCTTCATTGCTTCGACTCCTGATTACAGTAGGAACAGAATTCAAGAATGTGTAATCGTTAAATTCTATATTACCTCTTGTATAGTTGGCACTCGTATCTGACCTAAACAATCTCGTAGCAGATAATGAGGTCTTTGTTTGTGTTGTATTTGTGCGATAGATATTTGGAGCAACAAAACTTACGTTTTTATCATCAACACTTGAGATTGTTGCACGAGCATTAGATGTTGCACCAACCAATACATCAGCAGCAGCAAATTTATTAGCTGCTATTGCTGTTGAGTTATCAAGATAGAGAATGGCAGGATCATTGTTATCGAATAATGTTACATTACCGACAATAGACTTGAAGAATGTAGCAACTGTGTTAGAGTATTTCGGAACATCTTCAACAGTCATACTTGTATCAGACGCTATAGCTGAGATTTTCAAAACATCAAATACTGTGGTATTAGCAGCAACAACAATATGCCCGCCAACGTTAAAGTAAGATGAGAACTTTGTATTGGTGCCAGTGATTGTTGTACTACCAGCAGTCACGCCAACAGTTTGCGCTGATACGACTGCGTTATTTACGAACACATACTCGTCATTTGAAAACGTTCCAGAAGTGCTTTCAACACTGAAGTATTCGCTTTCTTTATTTGTGAAATCAATATAACCAGATGCTGATGAGAAATTTGCTCTGTAAAGGGTATATTTAATATTTTCGTCTTGATGTGGAGTCCATGACCTAGCATTTGTTGATGTGAATAACACACCATCATTTACGTCTTGAGTAATTGGTTTGCTCGTAATAACGTCTGTTCCTCCAGTCTTAGCAATCCAAATTCTATAGTCTGGATCATTGCCATCTGGTTTCACAACAAAAGCGTATTCTGAACCAACTTCTAAAACAAGAGGAGACGGGAAAGTTACCGTAGTTGCAACAGACCCATCAGTTGAAACATTAACATCACTTGCATTCACATGAACCTTAGAGAATGGTAGAACATTAGATGTTATTACACCATTTTCTACTTTTGGTATGTATAATGTGAAACCAGCAGTTGATGACTTAGCTTGGAAATACAAGTCAATTTTAGATGCATATAAAACGTTGTCATTCCTTACCATAGCTCGTTTGATTAGGAATGTTTGAGCAATTGGATCGGCGCTGTCGCCCTCCTCTTGCTCGTTTTGCCAAGGTGGTTGATTAGGTCTAAACGTATTCGTCACAGAAACGCTTTGACTAGATGAAGTACCCACATTAATATCTGCTGTACGAGTAGATACGTTAATACCACGTTTGTTGATAGAATAGTTAAATGCACTATATGTTATAGCACAGGAAGAAATTGCGGTATTTCTATCAGTGTAATCGCTTACATCATAAATTTCTAATTTTCTATCACCAACAAAATATGTGTTCGCTGGAATTCTAAAGATTGCTTTTACAGTGCCAGATGCGTCTGAGGTAATAGCAGTATTGAATACGGAAGAACGTCTCAATCCAGTTAATGTAGTTCCTAATGCAGATGCCACATGAGTATCAACATTGTCACCATCAAAGAAGAAGTGAAAAGTAGTGCTGGGTCTTAAACCAAACACAAGAACTTTTATTT
>Ga0222719_10003155_pt1 | contig 14742 bp, 17 predicted proteins | sample C33_34DmetaG_FD_165039 | JGI IMG/M metagenome (GOLD analysis project Ga0222719, IMG submission 165039) | Estuarine water microbial communities from San Francisco Bay, California, United States - C33_34D | ecosystem: Environmental > Aquatic > Marine > Unclassified | place: USA: California...
AAAAATACAGTGATAAAACTAGACAAATACTAGCTTTATTACTGTTTAGTGCAAGGAAATATTGTTTAAATGTTCAGGAAAATCTTTGGGTTTTGCAGAGGTCTTTTTAACGTAATAAGTGCTTTTTTTATAAAGAGTGCTGAAAGGGAGTAAAAAAAACCACAAGAAAGACCAATTATAGCACTTTTGTCAAAAAGTATCCTTATTATTTTGCTACTTTTATTTTGAGCAAATGGTGATAAAAAAATTAATCCAGTAGTTCCAATTAATATCGCAATAGTTCCAGCAAGACTAACAATTTCTGAAAAAAATAAGGTGCCAATAATTGCGGTTTGCAATGTTTCAGTCTTCATATATGATATTCCAACTAAAAAATTGCGATAAGAAAAAAGTTTTACTAAAAGAACTGTGCCAATAATTTGTGTAATTGATGCAAGCAAGCAAAAAATGACAAATTTAACATCAAAATGCAGTATTTCTGATTGATGCTTAGGAAAAATTACTAGCAGTAAGCATAAAATAACTGGCAACGAGAATAAAAATCTTGACCAAGTAATTGAAACATCGTCCAAATCTTCTTTTAGTTTTTTCTGTAAAGAATTACGAATAACCTGAAGTGATGCAGCTAGTAGGGTTAAGTAAACCCATAAATTCTCCATTTATTTACAAAGCTTCGAAGTTAATTCAGCAACTCTCTTTCCTAAAAGTTCAGCAGTTTTGAGGTCGCCAATTGGCGGAGTTATGTCAGGCGAGTCATTTTCAGATTGTGCCATTGCTCCAAGGAATGAGCCAATCCGATTGACAGCGTCATTTTTTCCGGCCTGATTATCTGGTGATTGATTCATTTCGTCATTGCCAACCCATATCATACCATGTTGCATAGCAAAAATTGCAAGTTGGATTAATGTATTTAATTTATCTCCACTTAAACTATGAGAATTTGTAAAACCAGCGGCAATTTTGTTTTTCCACTTTCTTTCTAACCAAAATTTTGAAGATGCATCCATAAAAGTTTTAAAAGGAGCTGAGGCAGATCCCATATAAGTCGGAGTTCCAAAAATTATAGCATCATAATCATTTAGCTTCTCAAGATTATTCATATTTTCATCAACCTTAAACAAAGTTGCTATACAATCTTTAACTGAACTAGTGCCAATTTGAACATGTTTAGCTTGTTTTTCGGTATGTCCATATCCACTATGGTAAGCAATAGCAATTTTTATCATAAAGTTTTAATTAATTTGAGGGAACGTCAATCACTAATATTTCGCTATTCTGTAAAGCCTTTATTTTAATTGTCGATTGATTTGTTACTTCGGCGCCATCTCCTTTTTTCATTGTTACATCATCTATTAAAAACTCGCCATCAGAAGCTAAAACATAAATTTGGTTTTTTATTTTATGGTTAATTTCGGTATTTTTTGACATTTTGCCACCATAAATATCAGCTTCTTGATGTATAAGTAGAGGAGCTCTACTATCGCTTGACACTAAAAGTCGCAACTTATTTTTTATAAATTCTTTTGGAAAGTTTTTAGCATCCCATCGGGGTTTAACATTTAATTTATTTGGTGTTATCCAAATTTGGTATAGATTAGTTTCTTGATCTTCTAAATTAAATTCAGAGTGGCTAATTCCAGAACCAGCACTCATAACTTGGATGTCGCCAGCCTCTGTTCTTCCCTGATTACCATTGCTATCTTTGTGAGTTATAGCTCCAGACCTTACATATGTTATAATTTCCATATTTTGATGCGAATGAGTATCAAAACCGCTTTTAGCTTTTATTATATCATCATTGATGACTCTTAAACAGCCAAAATTTAGTCGATCTGGGTTATAATAAGAAGAGAAGCTAAAGTGATATCTTGCTTTCAACCAGTTGTAACTGGCGGTACCAAGTTGTGAATATGGATATAATTTTATCATGTTATTTTTAAATAATTTCCAATGCCTTTTTGTAAATTTCTTTCTTATTTAGATTATAAATTTCAGCTAAATTTTGTGATATATCCTTTAAACTCATTTTTTTGTTATGAAGTTTTTTTATTTCATCAATTAAATCAGAGTTTGAAATTTTATTTTGTAATTTATTTGATTTTTCTATAATCACTACAAATTCACCCTTTAGTTTATTGTTATTTTTCTCTAAAAAGGAAATTATATCGCTAATTTTATTAATTACTAACTCTTCATGAATTTTTGTTATTTCTTTTGCTACGCAACAATTTCTATCGTCAATAAATTCAATAATTTCAGATAATGATTTTAATAAATTTCTAGCGCTTTCAAAAAATACAAAACTATTGTTTTTATTATCTTTTATTAAATCTTTCCTCTTAGATTTTAAGTTTGGTAAAAATCCTAGGAAAGTAAAATTATCGCAGGCAATACCCGAGGCAGAAATTGCAGAAATTAGTGAAGAAGGTCCTGGAATTGGAATAATTTTTTGCTGTTGCTGTCTCAAGTAATTTACTAATTTATATCCTGGATCTGATATAAGAGGTGTGCCAGCATCACTGATCAGACTTATAGAATTATTTTCTTGTAAGAAATTAAGTATTTTTTGTCTTTGATGACTGTTCGAATGATCATTATAAGTTAAAATTTTTGAACAATCAATATCATAGTGTTTTAGTAAATTATATGAATTTTTAGGACTTTCACACAAAATTATATTGCAATTTTTTAATACATCAACCGCTCTAAAAGTTATATCTGCCATATTGCCGATTGGCGTAGCAACTACATATAACGCATTTTCTAATTTAGTATGTTTTTTTTGTTGAGTCATAAATATTAAAATAGTAAAAATAATTGTGTGGTATTATAACATTTTTACAAATCAAATACTTCAAGTTTGCAAAAGATTTAATAACACTTTATATTTAAAAAATATATTTGATGAAAAAGCTATTCATTATTTTCTTAGTTTGTTTTCTAACATCTTGTTCTGGCGATTATAGGGGTGTCAAGCTTATTTCAGCATCAGATAGCGATGGCAATGAAGTTAATATTGCAAAACCTCAGCAACAATTTGAGTCAAGAGATCTTGAGACTATAATGCCTTTTAAAAGAAAGACAAAAGTTGCACTTTTCTTGCCGATGACCGGAAAAAACAAATCTCTTGGAGAGAGTCTTTTTAATTCAGCAGTTTTATCAATATTTGAAAATGATAAAGATGAGGATTTAGAAATTAGGCTTTTTGATAGCAAGGATACTGCAATTGAAGCAAAAAAAGAGTTCCAAAAAATTATAGATCAAGATATAAAAATTGTTATTGGTCCAGTTTTTAGTAGTCAAGTTGAAGAAATTGCTAATGAAGCAATTAAAAATGAAATCGTTGTAATTTCGCTATCTAATAACCGCAAATTGATGGATAATATAGATGATAATGGTGGTATTTTTTTAGCTGGAATGATGCCAGAAACTCAAATTGATAAAATTATCAGCTATTCGCTAAGCAGAGGTAAAAGGAGTTTTGCTGTAATTGCACCAAACAATAAATACGGTATTGCTGTTAGCTCGTTATATAAAAAATTGGTTAAGGATCGCGATGGAATTTTTATTACTTCTGAGCTATACTCACCCAGTGGCAAAGGAATAGAAAATGCAGTTTATCGAACTATAAATGCTTTTAGTGTTCCGTCTGAAATGGCCGAAGGTGGTGGTAATAAATTAGAAGATGATTTTACTGTTTCAAACGAGGATAAAACATATGCTGATGTGATATTGATTCCAGAAGTTGGTAAGAATTTATCAAAAATAGTTCGTTTGCTTGATAAAGAAAATATTGATGAAAGGCCATATCAAATAATTGGTACAAGTCAATGGGATGATATTTCAACTTTAAATGATCCGAATTTAACTGGTGGCTGGTTTGTGGCTCCTGATAACGAAAAGTTCAGAGATTTTGAAAGAGTTTATTATCAATCATATAATAAATTTCCACCTAGGATTTCCTCAATTGCTTATGATTCAGTTTTATCAATAATTAAAACAGTCAAAGCCACAGGAGAGAAAAATCCCCAAGTTAACCACTTTGTAAATTATCAAGATCAGCAAAATAATGGTTTTAATGGAGTTGATGGATTGTTTAGGTATGTTGACAATGGCTTGGTACAAAGAAGTTTAGCAGTTTTACAAGTTGGAAAGGGTAAATTTGAGGTAATTGAAAAGCCCACTGAAGATTTCTTGTTGTACTAGTTTAAAATATAAAATATGTCTATAGATCAAGTTAGACCTTATAGAAAGATCGATAGAAGAAAATCAAAAAAAATTTATATTGGTAATGTTGTTATTGGTGGTGACTCGATAATTTCAGTACAATCAATGACAAATACGGCAACTACTGATATTCAGGGTACAATTAGGCAAGTTAATGAATGCTATGAGGCTGGAGTTGATCTTATGCGTATCTCGGTGCCAGATCAAGATTCAACAGCAGCCTTAACCAAGATTGTTCCAAATTGTCCAGTACCAATTATAGCCGATATACATTTTCACTACCGAAGAGCAATTGAAGCAGCAAAAGCAGGAGTCAAATGTTTACGGATCAATCCAGGTAATATTGGTTCTAACGAAAAAGTAAAAGAAGTTGTAAAAGCTGCCAAAGATTATGGCTGTGCAATTAGAATTGGAGTTAATGCCGGCTCACTTGAAACTGATCTTTTAGAAAAGTATAAAACACCTTGCCCCGATGCCTTGGTTGAATCGGCAAGTCGCCACATAAAAATTTTAGAAGATAATGATTTTTTTGAGTTCAAAATTAGTGTTAAAGCATCTGATGTTTTTTTGGCTGTAGCCTCATATCAAGAATTGGCTAAAAAATATGATTATCCTTTGCATATTGGTATTACTGAAGCAGGAAGTTTAGGTATTGGTGTTGTTAGATCGGCAGTTGGTCTTGGCAATCTTTTATGGCAAGGAATTGGTGATACGATGCGCGTTTCTTTATCTGCCAATCCTGTTGAAGAAGTTAAAACTGCCTATCAAATTTTGAAAACACTAGGAATTAGAAGTCGTGGAGTTGATATTGTTTCTTGTCCATCTTGTGCTAGACAGGCATTTGATGTAGTAAAAACGGTTGAAGAAGTTGAAAAGAGAGTTTCTTATATCAAAGAATCCTTGTCAGTTTCAATTTTAGGTTGCGTGGTAAATGGTTTGGGTGAAGCTGCTCATACCCAAATTGGCATTACTGGAGGTGGAGCAGGGCGTCATAATGTTTATCTTGATGGTAAGCCAAATCATAAGGTAACAAGTGAAGAATTAGTTGATCATATAGTTAAGCTAATCGAAGAAAAAGCTTTGAGGAAAAATGATAAATAAAAAGCTAGTTGAAAAAAATTTTTCTTCAGCAAGTCAACAATATTCACAATCAGCTACTGTTCAAGAGTTTGCAAGCTTAGATTTGCTAGAAAAGCTTACAAAATATAAAATTCTACAAAATAATCAATTAGCTCTTGATCTGGGTTGTGGACCTAATGGCCATTTACAATATTCTTATCAAGATACCTCTGGTAAAGTGATTAATTTTGATATTTCCAATCAAATGTTAAGTTTGGTTAAAAAAAATTACGAAAAAGGTATTTTTGTTCAAGGAGATATGGATTGGTTGCCGTTTAAAAGCTGTGTATTTGATTTAATCTTTTCATCATTTGCTATTCAATGGTCGCAAAATATAGAATTATTATTTACTGAATTGGCTAAGTTAACAAAAAGAAATGGTTTGTTGGCTTTGGCAATTCCAAATGATTTTAGTTTGGGTAACTTGAAACTGGTTTCAAGAAAAACTGGCTGTAATTTTATCTTTAAGGAAATGCCTAATCATGATAATATGCTAAAATTAATTAAAAATTTAGGCGCCAAAGTCCTTGAAATAGGTAAATACAGTTTTTATGAAAAATTTGATAATCCTTTGCAAGCAATTAGAAATATTAAAAAAATTGGTGCAAATTATAATAATTCTACAAAAAACTTTATAAGCAAGAAAAGCTTGCTTAGTCTACTAAGCTATGATAAAATAGTCAGCGATTACTTTGAAAATGATTGGAATATATCATATTTTATAGTAAAAATTAACTAAAAGAATATAATGTTTATTAAATCTCCCATTTCGTTTTTTAAAAAAAATAATTCACGAAATGATTCTAAAAACAAAAAATTTTCAGCTAATTTAGGTTCTAAGTTGGTTGATATTAGTGATAATATATCAAATTTAATCAACAAAGAGATATCTGATATTGCTCAAAAAACTAAAGATCTTAAAAAAACCAATCATGATTTAGCGCTAAAGCATCTTAAAAAAGGCAATATTTCTGAAGCATCTTTTCGCTTTTGGATAATGACAAAATTTTGGCCAGACTACTATGATGCTTACTATGAAAGGGCTTACTGCTTATATATAGAAAACAAAATAAGCAAATCTAGGAAGGTTTTAGAAGTTTTGCTTAAGAAAAACAGTCATCTTCAGCAGAAAGCTCAAGAGCTAATGGACAAGCTAGATTCTTTGGAAGAAAAAAAGTTGTGAAATATGCTGAAGATAAAAAATATTAATTTTTGTATTAAAATCAGCTATAATTTATTAAAAGCGTCCACCTTTTATAAATCTACAATTTTTGTTTTTTTGTTCTTGGTTGTCGCTTTAATTTTTGGAAGTCAAAATTCATTTGCTCAAGTTAGTAAGGTCCAAGATCTTGATGATTCAGAGTTTAATGTTAATTTCTTTGATGATGAAGATTTTAAAGATGGCTTAAACTTTGAAACTGAGGCAAAAATAAATCAAGTTTATGATCCTTTTGAAAAAGTTAATCGTAAAATATTTATTTTTAATGATTATACTGATCGATATTTTTTAGAACCGACTGCAAAATCATATAGAAAACTTATACCAAAACTTTTGCGTCAAAGGATAAGAAATTTTTTTACTAATATTGGTTTGCCATTTTCAGTATTAAATTCAATTCTTCAAGGTAAGGTGGAGAATAGTTTAGCAAATAGCTCAACATTTCTAATAAATTCAACAATCGGTATTGGTGGTTTATTTGATGTTGCTGGATATAAGGGTATTAGATATAATCAAGAAGATTTTGGTCAAACTTTAGCAGTTTATGGTGTTTCCGAGGGTCCTTATTTAATGTTGCCTTTTTTAGGGCCAAGTAATTGTCGTGATTTTGGTGGATTGCTAGCTAATAAATCAATAGATCCTTTGAGTTTTAATTTATTAAAAATAGGTGGCAAATATGATTTACTTTACGATTCTATAAGAATAGGATTCACAACAATTTCGGTCATTGATAATCGAGAAGGTCTAATTGAAATTATAGACGGAGTAAGAGCGGATTCTTTTGATCCATACACAACAATTAAAAGCGCTTATAATCAAAGAAGAAATAACGAAATTTCAAAGTAAAATATGAAAATAGTAAAAAAAATAGCTGTAATATTTTTAACATTATTTTTTATCAATAATGCTCTTGCTGATGACTCAATCGAAGCTCATGATTTTATTGATAATATTGGTAAAACCATCATCAAAATTGCTAAAGATAAAAATCTTACTTCTCTTGACAAAAGAACAAAAATTATTGATCTTGTTGATAACTCAATTAATCCAGAGTGGATTTCTCGCTTTGTACTTGGCATAAATTATCGTACAGCTACCGAAGATCAGAGAAGGGAATTTACTTCTCTTTATCGTCAATTTATGATTAACACCTATGGCCCAAAATTTAAAGATTATGATGGAGAAAAATTTGAGGTTTTAGAGGTTATTGAAAAGAAAAATATTCATCTTGTAAAGGCAGAGTTTTTGCCAAAAAATTCCAACATTTCAATTTCAGTTGATTTTAGAATCAAAAAAGACAATGGTAAATTCTTGGTGCTAGATTTTATAACTGAAGGTATTAGTTTAATTGAAACTCAAAGATCAGAATTTAACTCGGCAATCTCACAGCAAGGCATGGAAAGCTTTCTTAAAAGTCTAAAATCTAGAGTAGAAAAGTTAGAAAAAGAAAATCAAGAAGAGTAAATTTAGATGAAGCAAAATATTTTTTCATTAAATAGCGAGTTAGCTAGTAATCAATTTATTCGTCAAGAATTGTTTAATATTGAGGCTGAGCAGTCAGTACTTGGTACCATTATTCTTAATAACCAATATTTGAACAGAGTTGTCGAATTTTTACTGCCAGAGCATTTCTACGAACCAGCACACCAAAAAATCTATGAGCAAATTTATCATTCTATTGAAAAGTCAAATATCGTTGCTAATCAAATCACGCTAAAGCAATTTTTTGATGGCGAAGAATCAATTAAAGCAATAGGTGGATCTTCTTATTTGGCAACGCTTCTAGCAAAAGCTTCAGCGATAATTGATATAGCTAATTATGGGCGTATTATTCATGATCTAGCCTTGAAAAGAGAGTTAGTAATGATAGGTGAGGATATTGTTAACAAAGCTAATAAATTAGAAGATAAAACAACAGCTACTGAGCAAATTGAATTGGCAGAATCAAAGCTGTTTCAGCTTACAGAAGGGTCATCTTCAAAAAGTGATTTTAAAAATATATCGCACGCTATTAAAGAGACTCTTGATAAAACTTTAATTGCCAAAAGTCGAGATAGTCATATCAGTGGAATTTCAACTGGTTTAGTTGATCTTGATAAAATTCTTGGTGGTATGCAATCGTCAGATTTGATTATTCTTGCTGGAAGGCCGTCAATGGGTAAAACTGCCCTTGGTATTAATTTGGCAATAAATAGTTGTAAATATCTCAATCAAGGAATCGAAGATAAATCACAGCAAAAAGCAGTTGGCTTTTTTTCTTTAGAGATGTCTGCTGAACAGCTTTCAGCTAGAATTTTATCCATGGAGTGTAGTATCAACGCTACCAAATTTAGGAGTGGTCAACTAAATGAGGCTGAGTGGGAAGCTTTAGCTCTTAGGTCAGCCGAAATCTCAAAATTACCGTTTTTTATCGATGATACTCCGGCATTAAGCATTTCAGCAATTCGAACTCGCGTGCGCAGAATGGTTCGTAAAAATAATTTGGCTTTTTTAATCATTGACTATTTGCAATTAATTCGTGGTGTTTCTTCAAGATCCAATGATAGTAGAGTGCAAGAAGTATCAGAAATTACTCAAGGCTTAAAAGCTATTGCTAAAGAATTTAATATTCCAGTTTTAGCTCTTTCTCAGCTTTCAAGGGCTGTAGAGCAGAGAGAAGATAAAAGGCCTCAACTTTCTGATCTTCGTGAATCGGGTTCAATTGAGCAAGACGCAGATGTGGTAGCTTTTATTTACCGTGATAGCTATTATCACGAAAGAAAAAGGCCAGATGAAAGTGATGGCGAAAAATTTCATGCTTGGAGCAAAAGAATGCAAGAAATTGCCCATAAGACCGAAGTAATAATTGCAAAACAAAGAAACGGACCAGTTGGTAATGTTAATTTATATTTTGATGCTGAGTTTACTAGATTTGGTAATTTGGATGTAATGCATTAAATTATTTTAAAAATTCGTGAGATGAATTTTTAGAAAATATTGAATTATTTTTTTAAAAGCAGTTTTAAAAAATAATATTTTTTTTGCTGCTGAGATTAATAATAAGCAACTATTTTAACTTGAAAATACTTGGCATTGAAAGTTCTTGCGATGAAACTGCCGTGGCCATTGTTGATAATGGCAAAAATATTTTGTCGCATGTAATAAATTCACAAATTGAAATTCATCAAGAATTTGGTGGCGTAGTGCCAGAGCTAGCGGCAAGAAGTCATGGTGAGTTAATTGATAAATTAATTATCAAAGCTTTAAAACAAGCAAATTTGGAGTTATCGCAAATTGATGGTTTTGCGGCTACTTCTGGCCCTGGACTAATTGGTGGAATAATTGTTGGTATGATGGCGGCTAAAACTTTAGCTTCAATCTATAAAAAACCATTTCTTGCCATAAATCACCTTGAGGCTCATGCTTTGACAGTTCGCTTGACTAATGAAATTAAATTTCCATATCTAATTTTACTTATCTCTGGTGGTCATTGTCAAATTTTACTATGTAAAGGTTTAAATAATTATCAAAAATTTGGCGAAACGATTGATGATGCGATTGGTGAGGCTTTTGATAAAGTTGCGCAAATGCTTGGTTTAAAATATCCTGGTGGACCTGAAATTGAAAAATTGGCTAAAAGTGGTAATGAAGAAGGTGCTTTTAAATTTCCAAAACCATTAATTGATCAAAAAAATCATAATCATCTTTATGATTTTTCACTTTCTGGCTTAAAAACGGCTATTAGAAGAAAAATTGAAATTATAGCTGGTGAAGAATTTAATCATAATACAACCCCTTCAAAACTAACTGAGCTACAAATAAAAGATATCTGCGCTTCATTTCAAAAAACTATTTTAGAAATCATAATTAATCGTCTTGATAATGTTTTGCAGGATTTTGATTTGCAAAATATTGAAAATTTAGTGATTGCCGGTGGCGTGGCAGCTAATCAATATATCTTTGAGCATTTACAAAATTGGGGTAAGAAAAATAATTTAAATATCATCGTACCACCGATAAAGCTTTGCACTGATAATGCGGCAATGATTGCTTGGTGCGGTGTTGAGAAATTAAAAGAGCAGGGTGGTGATAATTTAAATTTTATGCCAAAAGCAAGATGGGAATTAACCTAAAAATCGCAAAGATAAATTACTGACAAGATAGACATTCTTCATATTTATCCTCATTTTTTTGCTCAAGAACTATATCATCTCTTTGTGATTTATGAGAAACTTTATCAGCTCTTTGGACTGAAGTTGAACGACAATAATAAAGGCTTTTTACTCCTTTTTGCCAAGCTCTAAAATGTATTTCGTGTAAATCTTTTTTAGAAACATCCCCAGGTAAAAAGACGTTTATACTTTGTGCTTGGCAAATATATTCTTGTCTTTCGCCAGCTAAATCAACAATCCATCTTTGATCAATTTCTGGAGCAGTTTTAAATACTAATTTTTCATGCTCATCTAAGAAATCTAAATGCTGTACTGATCCTTCGTTGGTAGTGATTGAAGACCAAACATCATCAGTATTTCTTCCTTTTTCTTGTAACAATTTAACTAAGTTTTTATTTCTAACGTTAAATGATCCGGTAAGTGTCTTTTGAGTAAAAGAATTTGCAGCAAAAGGCTCAACACCAGGGGAAGAATTGCCAGCAATAATTGAAATAGACGCAGTTGGGGCAATAGCTATTTTATTAGAAAATCTTTCGTCAATATTTTGATCTTTAGCATCTAAGCAAGCACCCCTTTCTTTGGCTAGATCTTTTGAAGCTTGATCTGCTTGTTGCTTGATATGTAAGAAAATTTTCTTGTTCCAAACTTTGCTCATGGCAGATTCGATAGGTACATTCTTGCTTTGTAAAAATGAATGAAGACCCATAACGCCAAGACCAACACTTCTTTCTCTTAGGGCTGAGTATTTAGCTCGCGACATTGAATCTGGCGCTTTATCAATAAAATCTTGTAAAACATTATCTAAAAATCGCATTATATCAGTAATGAAAAGCTTATCATCTTTCCATTCTTCATAATATTCTAAATTAAGCGATGAAAGACAGCAAACTGCAGTACGATTATTTCCTAGGTGGTCTAGGCCAGTTGGCAGAGTGATCTCGCAACATAAATTAGAAGTTTTAACTTTAAGATCACTTTTTTTGTGATGGGCAGGGATTGCTTTATTAACAGTGTCAATGAAAAGCATGTATGGCTCTCCAGTTTCAACTCTAGCAGTTAAAAGTTTAATCCATAATGACCTGGCATTAACTTTTTCTACTGTTTGATTGCTATGAGGACTTTTTAAGGCAAAATCTTTACCATCTTTAACTGCTTTCATAAACTCATCGGTTATGACAACTCCATGATGAAGATTTAGAGAGCGACGATTAGGATCGCCACCAGTTGGACGGCGTAAATCAATAAATTCTTCAATTTCAGGATGATGAATTGGCAGGTAAACTGCTGCAGATCCTCGTCTTAAGCTACCTTGAGAGATTGCCAAGGTTTGTGAATCCATCACTTTAATAAATGGAATAATTCCAGAAGTTTTACCATTGCCTCTAACCGTTTCACCAATCGAGCGCAAATTGCCCCAGTAGCTACCAATGCCACCACCTTTTGATGCTAGCCAAACATTTTCATTCCATAATTCAACAATACCTTGTAAGGAGTCAGATGATTCATTTAAAAAACATGAAATTGGAAGGCCTCGATTTGTACCGCCATTACTTAAAACTGGAGTTGCTGGCATAAACCAAAGATTTGACATATAGTCGTAAAGCCTTTGTCCGTGAGCTTGATCATCGGCATAGTAGCTTGCAACTCTTGCAAATAAATCCTGATAAGATTCGTCAGGCATTAAATAACGATCTTTTAAAACTGCCTTACCAAAATCACTAAGCTTATTATCTCTTTTGTTATCAAGAGCTATTTTAAATTCCTTCTTTTCTTTTTTTTTGGAACCTGATTTAGATATGTTGCTTGGCATAATTTTAATTTTAAAAGTAAAGTTGTTTGGGTTAGTAAATAAGCGGTTTAATCAATATATAGTATTTAATAATTAAAATTAACACTATATATTGTGTTTATGTGTTTTACTTAAGGCTATTTAAAATGTCTATAACTCTTTTTAAAAAAAATTTAAAGTTAGAAATCGTATAATACCAAAGTTCATCTTTAAACGAATTAAATTCAAAATATTTTTGAGATAAAATTTAAGAAAAACGAATGTAGTATATCCATATTTCATGAGGCTTTTCTTCAATTTTATCCAAAAAGATGAATAATATGGGTTAATTTGCTATAGCTTTCTAAAGATTGGACTTGGTATTATAATTTAATTCCAAATCTTGAAATATTATGAGCATTTGCAAGCTTTATGATAAATATATTAGTAAGTTTGAATTGGAAGAAATTCCTGAAGGAACTACTATAATTGAAATTAATGGGTGTACAAATCTAAAAAAACTACCAGAAAACCTCCCTGCTGGCTTAACTGAGCTTAAAATTTTTAACTGCAAATTACTAAAAAAACTACCAAAAAATCTTCCTGCCAGTTTAACTAGGATTGATATTTTTTTATGCGAAGCGTTAAATAAGCTTCCAAAAAATCTTCCTGCTGGCTTAACTAGACTTGATATTTTTTTCTGTAAAGCTCTAGCAAAGCTTCCAGAAAATCTTCCTGCCAGTTTAACTTACTTTCAAATTTCTAATTGCCAAAAACTAAAAGAGCTTCCAAAAATCTTCCTGCTGGCTTAAATAAAATTAGTATTTCTTACTGCAATGGTCTAACAAAAATTCCTAAAAGTTTAATGAATCTTGATAGTTTGCAATTTATAAATCTGTTAGGATGTACAAATCTTTCTCAAGAAACTGCAAAATTACTAATCTCTCTAGAAGTAAAGCATGAGTTGCAGCAAAATAACAACTTTCAAATTGAATGGCCACGCCATCTAAATCAAGATCAAAATGTTGTACAAGCTAAGGAATCAATTAAGAGGGCTTATCAAGAATATTGTAATTTTGGATTATCAGATAATGAGTTAGTAAAATCTCCTACTTATCACCTTTTTCACAGATTACTTAATGAAAACCTTGATCAACGAGGCCAAAGAGCTGTGATATTTTTAGAAGGATTACAAGTTGCTAAGATAATAGAGTAGCATTCCTATTTACTTGAAGTTTTTGATCAAATTGCTTCTTATCATACCCAAGATTGTGTTAATCAGCCAGTTTTTGGTTTTCTTAGGATTGCTACTTTAGCAAGCGCTTCTGCTGAGTCTGATATTCAAATGAAGCTTGCTATTATTAAAAGAATTGCAGTGATCCATGCAATTGAACAGAGTGTATTAATTTTAAAAAATAGTGAAAATCAATCAGTCGGTATTAGAGTTCAAGTTGAACTTGGTAATGCTATGATCAGAGAGGTTTGCAGTAGGCTCAAAGAATAATTAGAGGAAAAAACAGGTGGAAAATGGCTTGGAGTTAATCAAAAAGTAGCTTATGAAGGTGCAGTTCAAGATTTTCTAGCTGAAGAAAATATTGTCCAAGTAACTAATAATGTTAAACAAGAGCTTTTTCGATTAGAATCAAAAGAGGAATTAATCAAATTTGCTTTAGGTTTTAACTTAACTGACGGCAATTCTCTGGCGCGAGTTATTTTGGGTCGAAAAGGTTTTGAAGAAAGAGGAAAGGAAGATAAAAAATTAAAACAGCAATCTGCAATCTCAAAAAGCCTTCAAAATTTAGAAAAAATAGAAACTCAGCTAAAGCAAAAATATGCAAATCTATTAGATGCAGAATCTAACTGTGCAGTTACTCTATGGAATGAAATTAAATCAATAACGCAACAACAACAGCAAATAATTTGTGAATATTTAGGTCAGAAAGCTAATGAAGAAATCAAAAATCAAATTAAAAAGGCTACAAATGAAAGTATAGTTCATAGGACAGAAATAGCTCCACCTAATAGTCAAATAATGCAAGTTGTAACAATGCAAAACCGTAGACAAACAACTCCAAGCCAACAACCATCAACATATACAGCTACTTCTCAAGTTCAATCATGTTGTACTTTATAAGACCCCTGCAAATCAACGAATTTTAGTAATTTTGTTGTTATTTTAATTTTTTAAATTCACGTATATCTTGATACGCTAAAATTTAAAAAATATAAAATGCCTAAAAATTCCTCAAAATTGGTTG
>Ga0222719_10003158_pt1 | contig 14735 bp, 28 predicted proteins | sample C33_34DmetaG_FD_165039 | JGI IMG/M metagenome (GOLD analysis project Ga0222719, IMG submission 165039) | Estuarine water microbial communities from San Francisco Bay, California, United States - C33_34D | ecosystem: Environmental > Aquatic > Marine > Unclassified | place: USA: California...
TTATATTTATAATAATTTTTTAGATAAGGATAATTCTCAAGTAGCTTGTGAAAAAGTCGATGGTCTTGAAAACATAGATAAAATAATTGAAATTGATCAGAGTCCTATTGGTCGAACACCTAGATCGAATCCAGCAACTTATACAGGAATTTTTACTCATATAAGAGATTTATTCTCACAAACACCAGAAGCTAAATCAAGAGGCTATAAAACTGGTAGATTTAGTTTTAATGTTAAAGGAGGAAGATGTGAATCTTGTGAAGGAGATGGAGTTATAAAGGTTGAAATGCATTTTTTATCTGATGTATACGTGAAGTGTGATAAGTGTGATGGACAAAGGTATAACCCACAGACCTTAGAGATTTATTTAAAACAAAAAATATTAATGATATTTTAAATTTTACAGTAGCAAAGGCTCTAGAGTTCTTTGAAAATATTCCTGTTATTAGTAAGAAGCTAGAGATATTAAATGAGGTTGGACTATCCTATATAAAACTAGGGCAAAATGCTACAACATTATCTGGAGGTGAAGCTCAAAGAATTAAATTAGCAAAAGAATTAATTAGAAGAGATACGGGTAAAACATTATATGTTCTAGATGAACCAACAACTGGTCTACATTTTCATGATGTCGCTAAACTTCTTCAGGTGTTAAACAAGTTAAAAGAACGAGGTAACACATTAATCATAATTGAGCATAACCTTGAAGTAATTAAAACTGCAGACTGGGTAATAGACTTGGGGCCAGAGGGTGGCACTGGTGGTGGATACGTTATATCAGAAGGTACGCCAGAACAGGTTTCTAAAAATAAAAAATCTTATACTGGTAAGTTCCTGAAAAACAAACTTAACTAGTTTTTTCTAATCAGTAAGTTCTATGTACGCCTGAGGTGACGCGTCTCCCAGGTTATGTCCAGCTTTAAGTATTCTAAGATATCCACCAGGTCTATTTTTAAACCTTGGGCCTAAAACTTCAAATAGTTTTTTTACAACTTTCTTGCTCCTGATCTTTGAGTAGGCAAGTCTTCTGCGAACAAGGGTGTCCTCTTTAGCGAGAGTTATTAGTGGTTCTGCAACCCTCCTCAGCTCTTTAGCCTTTGGAAGTGATGTGGTAATTTTTTCATATTCAAACAATGATAATGCTAAGTTTTTCATCAAAGCTTTTCTATGAGATGAATTTCTATTTAATTGTCTTCCACTTTTTCTATGTCTCATGTTCTCTTTTCCATTGTTTTGGGCGGCCAATCCTCTAATTTAATTCCTAGAGATAGGCTGTGTGTAGCTAATACATCTTTTATTTCAGTAAGAGACTTTTTACCTAAATTTGGTGTTTTTAGTAACTCGTTTTCGCTCCTTTGCACCAAATCTCCGATATAATAAATATTTTCAGCTTTTAAGCAATTAGCAGATCTAACAGTAAGTTCTAAATCATCCACTGGTCTCAATAAAACTGGGTCAATTTGAGGACCTTCATTATCTTCCACCATTTCCTCTTTAACTTCTAAATAAGTAAAGACCTCTAGTTGATCTCTGAGAATCTGGCCTGCTTTTCTAATAGCATCTTCAGGCTCGATAGTTGCGTTTGTTTTTAAATCAATTATCAACTTATCTAAGTCAGTTCTTTGTTTTACCCTTGCGGTATCAACATTATATGTAACTTGTATTACAGGACTAAAGGATGCATCTAGTTGCATTTTTCCAATACCTAGATCCTCTTGTTCATTAAATTTCCTTTTTTGAGCTTGCTGATAACCTCTTCCAGTAGATACTGTCATGTTTATAACAAGTTCAGTTTTTTCATTTGTAATATTAGCAAGACAAAAATCTGGATTTTTTATCTCTAAATCAGGATTAGGTGAAATGTCAGATGCAAGAACTGGTCCCGAACCTTTTTTTCTGAGCGTGACATCTATAGTTTCTTTATCATGTAATACTAGTGCTAGTTTTTTTATATTGAGCAATATCTCAAGCACATCTTCTTGAACGCCTTCTATGGTGCTATATTCATGTAAAATATTATCAATAGTAACTTCTGTAACAGCACTACCAGGAAGAGATGATAGCAAAACTCTTCTTAGGGCATTACCTAGAGTGTGACCAAACCCTCTTTCAAGCGGCTCTATTGTTATTTTTGCATGAGAAGTATTTAACATCTCTATATCTACAAGTTTTGGTTTTAGAAAGTTGTTTTTAGTCATGTATCACCTATTTTGAGTATAATTCTACGATTAATGATTCATTTATTTCAGAAGGCAATTCCTTTCTTTCTGGATTTCTCATAAATGTTCCCTTAAGATTCTTTGTGTCTACTTCAACCCAGTCATTGAACCCTCGAGTTTCAGCCAAACTTATTGCTAACTTGATTCTAAGTTGATCTTTTTTATTATCTCTAACTGAGATTTTATCATTTGGATTCACTTGATATGACGCAATATTCACAATATCACCATTAACCTGGATATTTTTGTGATTAACAAGCTGTCTTGACTCAGATCTTGTTGAGCCAAACCCTAGCCTATAAACAACATTATCTAATCTTGATTCCAACATATTAAGAAGGTTCTCGCCAGTTGATCCTTTTTTGCTAGCAGCCTTTTTATAATAATTTCTAAACTGTTTTTCCAACACACCATATATTCTTTTAACTTTTTGTTTTTCTCGAAGCTGCAAGGAGTAGTCAGAGTTTTTTGCTCTTCTAGCATCACCAGTTTGGCCTGGTTTTTTTTCTAAATTACATTTTGTTTCTAACGACCTTGAGCCAGACTTTAAATATAAGTCAGTACCTTCTCTTCGCATTAATTTACATTTTGATCCTGTGAACTTAGCCATAAACTATACTCTCCTCTTTTTAGGTGGTCTACATCCATTATGAGGAAGCGGTGTTATATCCGTTATATTTGTAATCTTATATCCTGAGCTATTCAAAGCTCTAACTGCTGAGTCTCTACCTGGGCCTGGGCCTTTTACTAGAACCTCTAGACTTTTTACTCCATACTCCGCTGCCTTTATTCCAGCTTTTTCCGCTGCTATTTGAGCAGCAAAAGGAGTGCTTTTTCTTGATCCTCTAAATCCTGAGCCACCAGATGTAGCCCAAGATAATGTGTTACCTTGTTTATCTGTGATTGTTACAATAGTATTATTAAATGATGCGTATATGTGTGCCACACCTTCATTAACTACTCTCTTTTCTTTTTTCTTTTTTGGTTTAGTTGTTGTTACCATATTACTTTGCCTTTAATAATTTTCTTGGTCCTTTTCTAGTCCTACTATTATTTTTTGTTTTTTGCCCTCTTAATGGCAGGCCTTTACGATGTCTTATGCCTCTATATGAACCAATATCCATCAATCTTTTAATATTGATTGAGTTCTCTCTTCTGAGATCGCCCTCTAATTGATATTTCTCTACAAAATTTCTTAAAACCTCGAGATCTTTTTCATCTAAATCTTTAACTTTTTTAGTTCTATCTACACCCGAATCTGAGCAAATTTTATTCGCTCTAGTAGGGCCAATACCATAGATTGCGGTTAATGCAATCCATATATGTTTGCCATTCGGTAAATTTATTCCTGCAATTCTAGCCATTTATTTTCTCTCGAACGATGATTTTATATTTCATTTACTATTAATACAACCTATTTAACCTTGTCTTTGCTTATGTCTAGGATCTTTACATATAATCCTAACAACTCTATTCCTTCTTATTACACGACAATTTCTACATAATTTCTTTACTGATGCTCTAACTTTCATAATATTACCTCATTCCCCCGCCTATACCCTTTAAATTAGCCTTTTTCATCATACCTTCATACTGATGAGAAAGTAAATGCGACTGTATTTGTGCCATTAAATCCATTACTACTATTACAACGATCAATAATGATGTTCCGCCAAAATAAAACGGTACATTAAAGTATAAGATCAAGAACTCCGGCAACAAACAAACTGTAGTTATGTAAATAGCTCCAATTGTTGTTAATTTTGTGGTGATATCGTCAATATACTGAGCCGTTTGATCTCCGGGTCTTATACCAGGGATGAATGCTCCAGTCTTTTTAAGATTATCTGCTGTCTCTCTAGCATTAAAAACTAAAGCAGTATAAAAATAACAGAAAAATATTATAGCAAATGAATAAAGCAAGATGTACAAAGGCTGACCTGGGGATAGTGACAATGCAATATTCTGTACTAAACCAGGTTCTCCACCAGTGCCACTCCAACTAGCAATAGTTGCTGGGAAAAGAATTATTGCAGAGGCAAAAATTGGCGGTATAACACCAGCCATGTTTATTTTTAGTGGTAAATGCGAACTTTGAGCTGCGTACATTTTTCTGCCTTGCATCTTTCTAGCATAATTAATTGGGATTTTCCTTTGACCTCTCTCAATAAAAATCACAAAAGCTGTTATCAAAATGACTAATAAGAATATAAGAATTACAGTGAATCCTTGTAGTTCACCATTTCTTGCTAAATCAATTGTGTTGCCAATAGCAGATGGTAATCCTGCTACTATTCCCGCAAAAATTAAAATTGAAATTCCATTTCCAATTCCTCTTTCAGTAATTTGTTCGCCTAGCCAAACTAGAAACATAGTACCTGTAACAAGCGTTATAACTCCTATCGCCAGAAATGTAAAACCTGGGTCTAACACCAAGGTTGTTGATGATGAATTTTGATTTTGAAGAGCATTAGCAACACCAAGTGATTGCATGAATGCCAAGATTACAGTGAAATATCGCGTGTATTTAGTAATTTTTTTTCTTCCACGCTCACCCTCTTTCCTCAATTGAATGAGAGGCGAATAAACATGTGTCATCATTTGTATAATTATAGATGCAGAAATATAAGGCATAACACCAAGTGCAAAAATGGACATCCTTTCTAGAGAACCACCCGAAAACATATTGAACATATCGAGAATACTTCCTCTTTGTTGTTCAAATAAAAATTTCATCACAGAAGGATCTATACCGGGCAAAGTAATAAAACTACCTAATCTAAAAACTATCAAAGCAAAAACAACGAAAAATATTCGTTGTCTTAGCTCGGTGGATTTTGTTAAGCCACCTAAACCACCTGATATATTATTACCTGCTCTTGACATAATTCTCTATTTCTTTAAATGCTCTGTAACTGATTTAGTGCAAGTTATATCTTTTAAGACTTTTTTACTCTTGATAGTACAAGGGCCAATAACTTTCACCTTTTTAATTTTTGATTTAATTAATTTGTATTTCTTTAATAATTCTATAGTGATTTCATCTTCTGTAACTTTTTCAAGACGATCATATTTTATCTCTGTTGAAAAATTATTTACCCTAGAGCTAAACCCTACTTTAGGCAACCTTCTTTGTAATGGCATTTGCCCGCCTTCAAAACCTACTTGAACCGTACCACCTGTTCTAGATTTTTGACCTTTATGTCCACGACCACATGTTTTGCCAGTTCCAGAGGCAATGCCTCTTCCAACTCTTTTCTTGTTAGATTTACTTGCAGCATTAGGTTTTAATTCATTTAATAAACTACTCATTCTTTTACCTTTTAATTACTAACTTCAACCATATGGCGTACAACTTTTATCATGCCTCTTATTTCTGGCGTATCGACAAGTGACACTGTATGATTTATTCTTCTTAAACCAAGACCTTTCATTGAAGATATTTGTTTCTTGGTGCTTCCAATCAAACTCTTTGTTTGCTTAACTATTATAGTTTTGTCATCTCTCTTAACCATCTTATAACTCGCTTGTTTTTTTACCACGTTTAGCAGCCACATAAGCTGGATAAAACATTGACTCTAATCCTTTTACAGTGGCTTTAACAACATTAATTGGGTTTGTAGAACCAATGCTTTTTGCCAAAACATTATGAATACCAGTTGCTTCAAATACCGCTCTCATTGCACCGCCAGCAATAACACCAGTACCTTCACCCGCTGGCTGCATATATACTTTTGCAGATCCATGAGCATGGGTAACTGTATGATGAAGGGTTCCATTTTTAAGAGCAACAGATATCATGCTCTTTTTTGCCTTTTCCATAGCCTTTTGAATCGCAATAGGAACTTCTTTGGCTTTTCCATATCCATAACCTACTCGTCCGTTGCCGTCACCGACAACAGTAAGAGCTGTGAAACCGAATTGTCTACCACCTTTTACAACCTTAGCTGTACGGTTCACAGACACAAGTTTTTCTATATAATCTGACTTCTTATCATCGTATGCCATTATATTTTTACTCCATTTTCACGAATAGAATCAGCTAATGCTTTAATCTTTCCATGATATTTATAACCCGACCTATCAAAGGCAACTTTTTCAATTTTTTCTTTTTTAATATAATCTGCCATCAACTTACCAATTACCTTTGATGATTCAATATTATTGGATGGCGCTGTTTTTCTAACATCTTTTTGATTAGTAGATATTGTTGTTAAAACTTTACTTCCATTTGAATTTAATAACTGCAAGTAGATATGTTTAACAGATCTATACACGCTCAACCTATGAGCATTAGACTCGCTAATTCTCATTCTTGTTTTTCTTGCGCGCCTTAAACGCGAATTTTTTCTATCTCGATTTACTCGGATCATTTCTTTTTAGCCTCTTTTTTGATTACTATCTCATCTTCATATCTTATTCCTTTGCCTTTATAAGGTTCAGGTGGTCTATATGATCTTATTTCAGCTGCCGCTTGACCTACTTTTTGTTTATCAATTCCTGTTATAACTATCTCTGTTTGAGCTGGAGTCTCAATTTTTAATCCTTCAGGAATAGGATATTTGACTGGATGAGAGAAACCTACAGTTATCTCTAGATTTTTAGCATCTGCTTTAGCTCTGTATCCAACACCAATCATTTTAAGTTTTTTAACCCAACCTTTGGATACACCATGAACCATGTTGAATAACAATGCTCTGGTTGTTCCTGAGAGAGCCACTTGTTCTTCATCATTTGTCTTTACCAAAATTGATCCTTCATCCTGATCTATGGAAATATTTTCATGTTTAGTAAATGATAATTTGCCCATTGGCCCCTCTATATCAATCATATTGGCATTAATTGAGAACTTAATTCCTTCGGGTATAACTATAGGTTTTCTTGCAATTTTTGACATTTTTAATTACTTATGAGACAAAACAAATTATCTCTCCTCCATAGTTATTTTCTCTGGCTTTTTTATCAGTCATGACACCATGAGATGTAGACACAATACAAATACCAAGACCATTTTTCACTGTAGGTACTTCTTTAGATGATTTAAAGATTCTTAATCCAGGTTTACTAACACGGTCTATATTTTCTATAACAGGCTTACCTTCATAATATTTAAGCATAACCATAAGATTTTTTTTAACATCCCCTATTATTTCAGTAGACTCGATATATCCTTCTTCCTCTAGTACCTTGCATATAGAATGTTTCATTTTTGAAAAAGGTATAAGCACCGAAGATTTTTCAGCTCTTTGGGCATTTCTTATTCTTGTTAATAAATCTGCTATTGTGTCACTCATACTCATAATCTTTTACCAACTCGCTTTTGTTAAACCAGGAATATCTCCTCTCATGGCCGCTTTTCTCAACTTAGATCTTCCAAGACCAAATTTTCTATATACACCTCTAGGTCTACCAGTTAATGAACACCTATTTCTTAATCTATTAGGCGCTGAATTGAGCGGAAGCTTCTGAAGTTGCTTTCTCAGTAACATTAACTCATCCATTTCTAAACCAGGATTTTTTAATTTATCTTTTATTTCCTGTCTCTTTTGAGCATATTTCAAAACCAACGTTTCGCGTTTTTTTTCTCTCTGAATTATTGATAGTTTAGCCATATTTATTTAAATGGAAAATTAAATTGTTTAAATAATTCCATTGCCTCCTGATTATTTTTTGCACTCGTTGTTATAGTGATATCAAGCCCCTTGATCTTGTCAATTTTATCAAAATCAATCTCTGGAAAAATTATATGCTCTTTAACACCAAGTGTATAATTACCCCTTCCATCAAAAGAGTTTGGGTTTAATCCTCTAAAATCTCTTGTTCTGGGTAATGATATTTTTATTAATTTTTCAAAAAAATCATACATCTTTTCTTTTCTTAGAGTCACTTTGCAGCCAATGGGCATGCCCTCTCTTAACTTAAAGTTAGCGATTGATTTTTTTGCATATGTTAATACTGCTTTTTGCCCAGTAATTTGGGATAGCTCTTCCTGAGCAGATTCTAAAACTTTTTTATCACTAACAGCTGAGCCTAGTCCCATATTTAAGGTGATTTTTTTCAACCTAGGAACCTCCATAGGTGACTTCACTTTTAAAGCATCCATTAGTGCAGGCACTACATTTTCTCTATAATATTCATTATATGTATTCATGCTAAATATCTATAACCTCTTTATTAGATTTATATACTCTAACTTTTTTCCCATCCTCTAGGTTCTTAAAACCAACACGATCACCTTTTTTAGAAATTGGGTTTAACATCATTACATTTGATATATGTATTGGCATTTCTTTCTCTATGATGCCACCACTTTCGCCTTTATTTGGATTACCCTTAACATGTTTCTTTGCAAGATTAATATTAGATATAATTAGTTTATCTGGTTCAACTACTTTCAAAACCTCACCTTTCTTACCTTTATCTTTACCTGCAATAACAATTATTGAGTCACCTTTCTTTAATTTTTTCATAATCTTTCTCTATAATACCTCTGGTGCTAATGATATTATTTTCATAAATGTTAACGCTCTTAACTCTCTTGTTACAGGGCCAAATATTCTTGTTCCTAGTGGCTCAAGCTTATTATCCAATAAAACAACGGCGTTACTATCAAATCTAATCGCAGAACCATCGGATCTTCTAATTCCTTTTTTTGTTCTTACTATCACAGCATTGTAAACTTCACCTTTTTTAACTTTACCTTTTGGCATTGCATCTTTTATAGCTACTTTGATAACATCACCAATAGTTGCAAATCTTCTATGTGAACCACCAAGAACTTTAATGCACATCAGCTTCTTTGCTCCGCTATTATCTGCTGACTGTAATGTAGTTTGCATTTGTATCATTTTTTTACTTATCTTCCTTAAACAAAGACCAAAATTTTGTTTTTGATATTGGTCTACATTGTTGTATTTTAACCTGTTGGCCTACTTCACATTCATTATTTTCATCATGAATATGATACTTACTTGTTCTTTTAATAAACTTTCCATTAACCGGATGCTTAATTTGTCTTTCAACAATAACAGTTGCAGACTTATCCATTTTATTGCTAAGTACTTTTGCTAATATTGTTTTAACTTTTTTATTTTCCATCTATTTTTTTCTCATTTAATATTGTTTTAATTCTTGCTATATTTTTTTTATTTATAGAAAACAAGTGAGGTTTAGGATTTAATCCAGACCCTCTTTGAATCCTTAAATTAAAGCGTTCTTTAACAAGTTTATTTAATTCTTGTTGAAGTTCATCATTTGTTTTTTTTCTATATTCTTCAGTATTCATCACATAATTGCCCTTGTAACAAATGTAGTTATGATCGGTAGCTTAGCAGCTGCAAGTCTAAAAGCTTCTCTTGCAACTTCTTCTGAAACTCCTTCCATTTCATATAATACTTTGCCTGGTTGTATTTTAGCTACCCAATATTCAACATTACCTTTTCCTTTACCCATTCTTACTTCGACGGGTTTTTTTGTGATAGGTACATCAGGAAAAATTCTTATCCATACTTTACCACCACGTTTAATATGTCTCGTCATTGCTCTCCTAGCTGCCTCAATTTGTCTAGCAGTCACTCTTCCTCTCGTAGTCGCTTTAAGGCCATATTCACCAAAACTGACCTTAGCACCTGATGTAGCAAATCCTCTTAATTTACCTTTTTGTTGCTTTCTATATTTAGTCTTTTTTGGTTGTAACATTTTTATTTACCACTATTATTTTTTTTAGAAATCTTTTTATCATTTGTTTTATCATCAGCATTCTCTTCCGCATGATAAATCCAAACTTTGATGCCTATAATTCCATAAGTTGTCAAGGCTTCAGAAAATCCATAATCTATGTTTGCTTTTAAAGTATGTAAAGGAACTCTCCCCTCTCTATACCATTCACTTCTAGCAATCTCTGCTCCATTTAATCTTCCAGCTACATTAACTTTTATACCTAAAGCACCTAGTCTCATTGTGTTTGTAACAGCTCTTTTCATAGCCCTTCTATACATAATTCTTCTTTCTAGTTGTTGAGCAATACCTTCTGATACTAATTGAGCATCTAATTCGGGTTTTCTAATTTCCACAACATTAAGTTTTATTTTATTTATCGGCAAACCTATTATTTTTGAAATTTGATTTCTATATTTTTCTATATCCTCGCCTTTTTTCCCTATCACTATCCCGGGTCTAGAAGAGAATACAGAAACAACGGCTTCTTTTGTCGGACGTTCTATTAATATCCTGCTTACAGATGCTTGTTTTAACTCTTTACGCAGATAATCTCTTACCTTGATGTCTTCCATTAAGAATTTAGGAAACTCTTTAGCGTTTGCATACCACTTTGAATTCCAATCAGTAGAAATGCCTAATCGTATACCTGTTGGGTGTACTTTCTGTCCCATATCTAAACCTCTTTCCCATCAGAAACAATAACTGTAATGTGACTGCTTCTTTTTAAAATTTCATTTACTCTTCCACGTGCTCTTGGCATATGTCTCTTACCTGTTGGTCCTTCGTCTATTAATATATTTTTCACCATTAAATCATCAATATCTTGAGAATTATTATTTTCTGCATTAGCTACCGCTGACTCTAAAACTTTTAGTATCAAGCCAGAAGCTTTCTTGTTATTAAATTGCAAAAATTCAAGAGCTTTTTCAACCTTCAAACCTCTTATAGCATTTGCAACCAATCTACATTTTTGAGCAGATATTCTTTGGTATTTTAAAATTGCACGAGTATCCATAATTATCTATTTAGCCTTAGCTTTTCTATCTCCAGAATGTCCTTTAAAAACTCTTGTAGGTGAAAATTCACCTAATTTGTGACCCACCATGTTCTCACTCACATACACTGGTACATGTTGTTTCCCATTATGTACACCTATAGTCAACCCGACCATATCAGGTGATATAACAGATCTTCTAGACCATGTCTTAATAGGTTTTTTATCATTATTTTCAACAGCATTATCAACTTTTGACTGTAAGTGATAATCTATAAAAGGCCCTTTTTTAAGTGATCTTGTCATGCTTATTTCCTTTTCTTGTTAGATCTTCTTCTAACTATCATGTTGTTTGTTCTTTTATTAGATCTTGTCTTGTATCCTTTTGTCGGAGTTCCCCAAGGAGAAACTGGGTGTCTGCCACCAGAAGTTTTTCCTTCTCCACCACCATGTGGGTGATCAATGGGGTTCATGGCTACACCACGAACTGTTGGTCTTACGCCCAACCATCTTTTAGCTCCAGCTTTTCCATGAGATTGTAAACTATACTCGCTGTTCCCAACTTCACCTATAGTGGCTTTACATTTCGAGAATATCTTTCTCATTTCTCCGGATCTTAGTTTTACAGTTACATAATCTCCATCTATAGCTGCAATTTGTGCTACTGTGCCAGCGCTTCTAGCTATTTGCGCGCCTTTACCAGGCTTCATTTCTATACAGTGTACTTGTGTTCCTACTGGTATATTTTCCATAGGAAGAGAGTTTCCAACAGATATGTTAGAATCTTTCCCAGACATGACAGAATCGCCTGCTTTTAAGTTTTTAGGGGCAATTATGTACCTTCTTTCTCCATCAATGTACAACAGAAGAGCAATGTTAGCATTTCGGTTTGGATCATACTCAAGTCTTTCAACTTTGGCTGCAATATTATCCTTGTCACGCTTAAAATCAATTATTCTATAGCTTCTTTTATGTCCACCGCCAATATGTCTTGTAGTAATTCTACCTTTATTGTTTCGACCACCAGTTTTACTAAGTTTAGCTATTAATGATTCACACGGTTTTCCTTTATGAAGTTCTGGGTTACTAACCTTAACTCTAAATCTTCTTCCTGGCGAAGTTGGTTTTGATCTAATTAATGCCATTATTAAGCCTCTGTTTCTCCATAGCTTATATCAAAACCATCTTTAAGTCTGACATATGCCTTTTTCCAATCTTTTGTTTTGCCATATTTTCTGCCGACACGCTTAAGCTTGCCTGAACAATTTAAAATTCTAACTTCTTCTACTTTTACTTCAAACATTTTTTCAACAGCTTTTTTTACTTCTAATTTATTAGCATCTTTTAAAACTGAGAACACATGTTGATTTTCAGAATCTGCCTTAATTGTTGCTTTTTCTGATACCCTTGGCGAAACTATTATATTCATCAATCTTTCATCATTCATGATGCCATCCCCTGAACTTTATCAATAACTTTAGAATCTATGATGACATTATCATATCTCATCAGATTATGAGGATTTACTCCTAATGGGCTTACTATTTCAACATTTTTGAGATTTCTACCTGCTAAAAAAACATTTATTTTTTCTTCATGTACAATTAGTAGAGTGTTCTCTATCTTTAATTTATTAAGCTCAGAAATGAATGCTTTTGTTTTTGGTTCTGTAACATTAAAGTCATCCACACAAACCATTCTATCCTTTCTAACTAATTCAGATAGAATACAATTCATAGCATTCTTATACATTTTTTTATTAATTTTTTTATTATACTGCTTTGGTGAGGCAGCAAAAGTAACTCCGCCGCTCCTCCATATAGGTCCTCTAGTAGTTCCAGCTCTTGCTCTTCCAGATCCTTTTTGTGGTCTTGGTTTTGCTCCACCCCCACTAACAGCCGATCTATTTTTTTGAGCTTTTGTTCCAGATCTTTGATTTGACATATAGTCAGTAGCCACTTGATGCACAAGAGACTCATTGAATTCTTTATTAAATATTTTTTTAAGGTCAATAGCAGTCATTTTATTCTTTACTCTCTTTAGCTGTTTCTGGCTCAGTAGTTTTCTCTACTTCCTTTTTACTATCTTGTGCTGATGGATCAGCTGCTTTTGTTTCGTTTATCTCTTCGTTTTTAACACTCTGTTTCGTTAGAATTTCTTTTGGTGTATATTTTTTTCTTGTTGGCTTAATTATTACATCAGAACCATCGTGACCAGGGATTGATCCTTTTACTAAGATTGTATTTTCTTCTAAGAGAATTTTTACGATAACTAAATTTTGGATTGTATTTCTAACGTTCCCTAGTTGTCCGGCCATTTTTTTACCTTTAAAGACTCGTCCTGGATCTTGGCATTGGCCAGTTGAACCCAAGGCACGGTGTGATAGCGAATTACCATGAGTTGCGTCTTGAGTTTTAAAGTGATGTCTCTTGACTCCACCTTGAAAACCCTTGCCCAAAGTTGTTCCAGTTATATCAACATGTTCGCCTTCTTTAAAAAGACTTAGGTCTATCAATTTTCCTACTTCTAAGCCATCGATTTCTTTATCATTTAACCTAAACTCCATCAAGCCCTTTCCGGGGGCAGCTGAAGCTTTCTTGTAATGTCCCAGAATAGCTTTATTTACTTTTGATTCTTTTTTTTGACCGTATGAAACCTGTACAGCTTTATATCCATCAGTGTCTAATGTTTTGATTTGTGTAATTTGATTTGGCGTAACACTTATTGCAGTAACAGGCACAGATATACCAGTACTATCGAATATTCTTGTCATCCCAGCCTTTTGGCCTATCATACCCAAACTCATTTTATTATCCTCAAAATGATAAAGTTAGTTATATTACTGTTTTTTTACGTAAAATGTGCTGAATCTTAACATATATTCAACAATTTATGTATGATTTTTAAAGAAAAATACTAATTTAATTCTATTTGAACATCAACCCCTGCAGCCAGGTCTAGCTTCATCAATGCATCCACTGTTTTGTCTGTTGGTTCAACGATATCCATTAATCTTTTATGAGTTCTTATCTCATACTGGTCCCTAGCATCTTTATCTACATGAGGAGATACTAATATTGTGAATCTCTCTTTTCTTGTAGGCAGAGGTATTGGACCAAGCACTCTTGCTCCAGTTCTTTTTGCTGTTTCAACAATTTCTTTAGCTGATATATCAATTAGTTTATGGTCAAAAGTCTTTAATCTGATTCTAATTGTTTGTGTATTCTTTTTCTTGCTATCTGCAGGTTTTTTTGTTTCTACAGTCTTCTTAGCTTTTGTTGTTTTAGTGGCTGTTTTTTTGCTTGCTACTTTAGTTTTAGCAACAGTAGATTTAGCAACAGTTTTTTTAGTTGGTGTTGCTTTTTTCTTTGCTACTTTAGTTTTTTTCTCTGTATCTGTTTCTTTTTTAGTAACCATTATGATGCCTGCTGAATTAATGCTTCTGCTACATTAGATGGTAACTCTGCATATTTTGTAAATTCCATAGTATACGTTGCTCTTCCTTGTGACATTGATCTCAAAGAAGTTGAATATCCGAACATTTCTGATAATGGAACCTCGGCTTTAACTATATTTCCCATTACGGTGTCTTCCATTCCTAGAACAATACCTCTTCTTCTATTCAAGTCTCCAGTTACATCTCCTAGATAATCTTTTGGAGTTACAGCTTCAACTGACATAACTGGCTCTAGTATAACTGGTTTAGCTTTTTTTGCGCCTTCCTTGAATGCCTGTGAACCCGCGACCTTAAAGGCTACTTCACTGGAGTCAACATCATGGAACGATCCGTCAAATAATGTGAC
>Ga0222719_10003159_pt1 | contig 14732 bp, 11 predicted proteins | sample C33_34DmetaG_FD_165039 | JGI IMG/M metagenome (GOLD analysis project Ga0222719, IMG submission 165039) | Estuarine water microbial communities from San Francisco Bay, California, United States - C33_34D | ecosystem: Environmental > Aquatic > Marine > Unclassified | place: USA: California...
TTTATTGTTGACGGCAGCTTCTAAAACTTTATATTCTTGATATCTGTAATCTTGGTCTGAGAGAATTTCAGGGTCGTTACTTTCTAGGGTTTCTTTTTCACCTAAAACTCTTTGTAAAAGAGCTTCCCTGATTGACTCTTCAGTAAATTCTGACAAGACTTCAATTATCGGGCTTCTATCCAAAAACTTTTCAAGTTGTTTTAAAATATAATCTTTATCTTCGTTAATGCAATCTTGAAAGAAATCGTTAACTTCATATTTAATATGTCTATTATTTTGAAATTCCAAATCTATATCCTGGATACTATCTTCGACATCTAACGGTATAAACAGTGAGGATTTAAGGGTCGGTTGGTATAAACTAGTTTGGTTTGTGAACATACCTATAACTTCTTCGCCACAGGATTCTCTTACATTATCCCCATGCCATGGCATAGAACCTTTACATTTAGAGATTTCGTCCATCAATTTATAAAAACCTACAGATAGATCATTAGATTTATTGCACTCAGTACATTTAACTTTCTGGCCTCGTACACCAGAACCTGCACTTTGTAGAAATATTAAATTTTTCTCATCACATTTAGGTGTTATCGTATTGTGAGCCCACTGACTCCAAGGAAATTCATCAACGTGCCCCTTTTTACAGGCGACAACAAGATTGACTTGATACATAATACTTTTACGGTTATTAGTAGCACAGTGATGACACATCCTTCTGAGTGTTTTGTCAGATTCTTTCAATTTTTGCAATCTGCCACAGGCATTTTTCCCTTGATTAAATGAACAGTAGCTATATTTAGGAAACCTAAAAAATGGTACAGGTATATGTGTATTGTCTGCTTTTTTAGAATCTCTATATTCTGGTGGGCTCTTAAAGTAATCAACATCTAAATAGCTTTGTAATCTAGACTCATAAATCACGAATTCTTTTTCATCAATACGATTGTTTTGGAGCTGTCTAGTAAGCGTATAAGGTTGATACCAGTGATCTAATCCTGCAGCAATCATTGAAAGTCCACCTATTTGAACTCTTAAGCTACCAACTCCAAAAGTTCCTGTTATTTGAGATAGTCTAATATCATCAGCCATAATCTACCCTTCCTCAACATAGGGTGGTGTGATAATTTCTCCTCTTGCAGTTCCATCAACTGAACGCAATGAATTTGGGATCAAAAAGGAAGGAGTTATATGCTTTCTCCAGGAACTTGCTTGCATAATAAGAGGTCTACTATCTATATCATTGTCCATCTCATCTTCATATATATCTGCTTGTACATTGTTCCAAATATTTGGAATGTCATTAAGGTAATTCTCTAATTTCTGGTTATTTTCTTGCTCTGACGTTACTAAAACATTTCTTTCTAAAATCAGTTTTTTAAATCTTTCAAACTTTTCAAAAGGGAATTCCAGCTGAGGATCTCGAAAATATATCTGGGGCATGTACGCACCTAAATACATAAAAAAGGCCCCATGTAACATTCTTCGAATTGCAGCATCAGAAAAAGGTGTTACCGAAGTGGGCTCAACTTGAGAGTGAAGTTTTTGATGGTATGCTTTAAATTTTTCATAATGAGACCTATCCCTTGGTCTCATAGGGCTAAAAATAGTAATTATTAAACCTGGCTTATTTTTATTTCTTCCAACTCTTCCGGATGTTTGTATATACTGTGAAGTATTTTTTGGTTGGTTCAATATAGTCATTAGAGACAATCTTTGGATGTCTATACCAACCTCAATAATACTTGTTGCCAACACAAATTTAGTAATGAACTTCTCTTCTGTGTCCATTAAAGGTTGGTTAAGCTTTTGCATTGTAGAAACCACATCAGAACTATCTAGTCGTGAAGTTAATTCCATTACCTGATCTTGATACGGGGCATAGACCTTGTCTTCTGTTGCTATCTGATATTTATCATGTAGAAATCTTAATTGTCTAACTATATTTTCAGAAAGAAGGCTGTAGGTGGTCCCTAGTTCTCGCATTGAACCAAAGTAACACAAATTAGTAATCCAAGGATCTTTACTCTCTTTATCTTCAAACAAACTCATTGCCTGGGAAGTTGCAGAATATAAATTTGTCTGGGTTTGTTGTGTCGTGATACCTGGAGTGAATAGACCTAGATAAACTTTCCCTTCTACAGAGGTATCTTTCTTTGAAAAGAAGGAATCGTCAATTGTGAGACCCGAGGGAGGAAAAATAGAGGATTTATTTCTTGCGTATAATCCTAATATCTGACGCCTTGAGTTTCGAATAGTTGCAGTAGAGCAAATTATCTTTGGCTTTATTTGGGTACTTTCTCTGAAATCAATGCAAAGTTCTTCTAATATTGTTTCAAAAAAACCAACAGATGAACCCAAAGCATTAGAGATTAGGTGTAGCTCATCCTGAATTATTAGTGAAGGAGGTTTGTTTATCCGTTCACCATCTTTATTAATTCCAAAAATCCCTCTTGAGTCTGGCCTCCAGGAAACTCTCGCAAATTTATCAACTGTTGCAACAATAAAAGAAGGTGTTTTTTCATAAATATCTTCATCAATTACAAATACAGGTAAAGATTTATTAAAATCGCAGCTTAAGTCTGGACAACTTAGAGAAACAGTATCTCCATCTTTTTTTACTCCAGCTATAAATCTATCACTTTTTGTAAAGTTGTTGGTCCCCATCTCGGCGGCACACCATGGGCACTGCTGCAGAATGAATAAGCTTGACTTATAAGAATTAGGATTTTTTATATCGTTAAGATTTTCTATAGCTTGTTTTTTCGTATTTGGAGATGTATTACCTCCAACCCATATAGCAATTGTAAACCTAGTCTCTCCAAGAATTTCGTGATTTTCATGACGAATAACTTCCATAGAGCATATTAATTTTGAAGCTCTTTCAAATTGTTGAGCAGTAAGAAGTCTTAGGGTGTAACGCATAAGGATTGTTGTTCCAGTATTTTTGCTATCGTCCAAACGTTGGTAAAAAAGTGTAAATGCTGATATACCAAGATAAGCTTCTGTTTTACCTCCACCAGTAGGAAACCAGAGCAGTTCAACATTTTCTCTATCTTCTGAATTTTTATTGACAATCGACTCAATATTTAGCAGAAAGAATGCAATTTGAAATGGTCGCCATTTAGGTGTAAATTCTTTTTCAGCAACTTGTTTATCAAAAACTACCCGTTTATCTTTTTCTGACTGAGGGTTAAATTCTATTATTTTCCTGAGTTGGGTTTCGTCAGGTCTAATTTGTTGCTTATGCATTGCAAGGTTTGCTAATTGAAAAGCCTTCTTTGCCTTTTCATTCTTACTAATAGTCTCTAAACCTAATCTCATTCTTGAGAGGGCAAGCTTACAGTTATCTATATTCAATCCAGCTACATCTTGATAATGGGTATTAATTTTATCTTTATTCACCTCTAGTTCTTGAATCCAAGTTTCATATTGATCTAAAAGCTCTTCTAAAAGTGAATAGTTTTCTGAGTCATGTAGCTCCAGCATCCCAATATTGAAATTATTTCCCGTACGAGAATCTTTTATGTCCGGGGTTAAATTATCAAGTTTGATTGTCGGTACTGTTTCTGTATATATTTCTGATGAATCAACCCACCCTACACTTGTTCCGTGACCAACTGCATAAACTGGATTATCAGAGTAAAGCATTTCGAAAGTTTTATCCTCTTGTTCTATATATTCATTAGGCTCAACTGATTGTTTTCCACTTGGGTACGTAAGTAGCTGAGAATTTTTACCATTAGTAACTTTTAATAATATTTTGGCCTGAAAAAGTGCACATTCACTGTCTTTCCCAAAACTTTTTGTCATATTTTCCAGAACTACAGTACCAATGTAACTTTTTCCATATTTCCTTATAAACACTGAGTACTTTAAATCTAAACCATAAAAAGAAGTTTCAAACTCACCAGGTTCTTTAGGGGGTATATATCCTCTTTCAGATATTTGGGTTATTCTTTCAGATGCAATGATTAAACTTTCTTCAAATTTCTTTCTTGCAAAAAAAGTTCGTAGATGACTCAATTTATTTTCAATTCTATAGAAATCATTTTCATAAATAAGCTCTTTTGAGGCCACTAACTTTTCTAACCATTTTTTCAGAATCTCATCATCGAAAGATAGATTTTCTGAAAGCAAATTCTTCAAATCTTCAAATTCAAATTGAGATTCAAAGCTTGAAATACCTTTCCATAAGGCCTCATCAGAAAGTTCTTTATTTTCGCTATCTTTTGAGTAGCTAAATGTTTCGGAGTTATCAAATTTTACACCCCAGGGGCAGTTGATCGGCCAGTGTGCTTTCAGTTCTTCTTTGAGGTATGTTATAAATATTTCATCAAGCTTTGATGCATAGTGTGTATTTACTACACCATCTTTAGTAAACGTTGAATATTTACGGCTTCCAACTTCTTCTTTTATTTGTTTACTTATATCATTAATATTTATTGGAATTGATAATTCGAATGTTTTTATTTTTACTGTTATGTACTCACCCTTAGTTTTATAAGCACTACCAGCTAAAACTTCTTCACTAAGGTTTTCGTATATGTTTTCCTCAAGTTTTGATTCTTCTGTGACTATGGCTATAGCTTTTACCGTTTGTTTAGAATAAATTAATACAATATCTCCAGGTTTCATCTCTTCTAGGTTTTTGTGATGCCAGTAATTGTCATTTGGTGCAAATAGTTTTTGGAGCTTCATTGTAAAGTCAAAACTAGTTTTACAACTTACCCACCAAGTATTTGAAGTGCTCATATCTATTTCAGGTATATCATCAGAGGGCACTATCAGATTTCGAATATTTTTTTTACTTTCTATATTTGTTTCATATACAGGAATAGGCTCATAAATTCCTCCTGAAAAGTTAATTTCCAACTCGGTATCTTTAGTGCATTCAAAATGAAAACTCATTGCGATTGCAGAGGGCTTTCTTTGGTTAACACCATTTATATCTATATCTGAACTCTGACCATCTTCAATAGAATTTTTTCTGCCAAGAATTTTTTCTTGTTTTTCAAGTAACTTAATTTGGTCTGTATTTTCAATTTCTTCAATGTCTAACATTTCTTCTTTACGATCTGTATCAACTTCATCGTTTTCATTATCAGTATCCATAATTGATTCAAGAGGGTATAAAATTCCAGCAGAATATGACTTTAATGGATTGTATTGCCAGTCATTCATATGTAAGATTTCTTCACCAGTATTTGAATCACGAAAGAGTTTATTAGCATCTTCTCTTGTTTTGAATATAATTTTTTTTGTTAAGTCTAAAGGTTCAAAATTAAGTTGTTCAATATTTGTTAAAGGACCAACAGTATCAGCTTTGATAAAGTCAATTAGTTCTTTCCTATTTTGAATATGGTCTACCATTAGGAGTCACCCTGCAACAGTTTTAATGTGCTGTCTTCAACATGTAGAGAAACTGTTTCAAGTGCCCTTGATATAGCTGTGTACAATTGTCGATCAAGATCTTTATTGTTAATGAAGTTATCAAAATCAATATCGACAATAATTACTGTATGAAACTCTAGTCCCTTAAATGACTTTATAGTTGAGAAAAATGGTCCAGACTGATTTTTAATATTAGATTTGTGGTCTAAATTATTAATTTTGAGATTTTTATATTTCTCATTAAACAACTCAACTACTCCGTTTGTTATAGGAGATAAAATTAGAATTTCGTCCTTATCATATACTTTCAATAGATTATCTAAATTCTTTTTTAGATTTTCAATCTGATCTGGCATAGTTTTATATGTTTTTCTTGACGGAAAGAGTTCACCATCAAGCCTACGTACTTCATAATATGGCTCAATATCAATATGATCCTCTAAAAAATCTACAGTTGAAGGTGTGTTTCTACAATTCACTCCAAGTTGGTAAGTAAAGGTGGGTAGGCCAATAAATTCTCTTAAAATATTTTCAGCATTTTCTGTAAAATCATACAAGGTCTGGTTTTTGAAATCTGCAAAAAACTTCCATTTTCCACCTCTTAGACCTCCACTCAACAATCGATCAATAAAAATTAAAACTTCTTCTCTTGCTAGGTCTTGGAATTCATCAACAATAATGTGATCGTAATACAAATCTTCGGAATTCAATTTTTCATATGCTTGATTTAGTAAAGTATTATTAAAAAATTCATCATCACCACCACCACTTGGAACTGTTATCTGCGCTATATCCAACAATGTTCCATGAAATGTTTTAATATCAAATCCGATTTCTCCATACATGTTCTTTAAATTAGATTTTAAATTTTCGTTGTAACATATATATAAAGTTCTATCACCCTCTTTAATACTCCTAGATGCGATCTCAATAGCAAGAGTTGTCTTGCCTGTACCAGCTGGCCCAGTAATCAAAAAATGCTCACTTTTATTTGCTGAACTTAACACACTCAATTGTTCGGGTGTAAATTCTTCAATTTCATTCGAAATTCTTGTTGTTCTTTCTTCAAAAGATTCATATGAAGATTCCGCCTCAGGTCTGAGTATTTTTAAACATTGCCTGATATTTGCTACATTGCAGGCATCCGGTGATAAATACGTACGGTCTTTAGACTCTTTTTCAAGTTGCTTTTCTGTGGCTTCTTTTAGAAAGTCACTAAGAGGTTTTTTATTTAAGAGGTCAGCATCGCATAGCTTCCAATCCTCATACTCACCTGTATTTGTAAATTTTGTTTTAGGTGTAACTACTGCATGAGTTATTACCATGTTTTTAAAATTTTTAGGAGCTGCGTTATTGTCTTTTATTTTATTGATTAGCGTCCACATATTATCGTGCGATTGTTTAAATGGATTTCTACCCAAAGTTTCTGATTTCCCATAAAAGTAATCACCACTTTTTACTTTTATTTGATTAGATGACTTCACCTCAACAACAACAATTCCTTTGTTTGGTATAAATACAATAAAATCAATCTCACCCTCTTTTTGTTTAATGTGGTCTGATAAGTAATAACTGTGGAGAACCCACCAGTTTTCCGTTGAGGGATCGTTTTTTAACCTTTTGAAAAATCCAATCTCTCCACGATTTTTTGTATCTAAATTTAATGCCGGTGAAAAATGCGCCATCTACAACTCCCTTACTCCCCAATGAGTCCAGCTACTAGGTACTTCTACTAATGATTCTAAACGTTCCTCAATTGCGAAAGCTGTTAGAGCACCTAAATTTTCATCTTCAGAGAGTTTAAATTCATAGCTAGTGTTTCCATACAAATCTCCAGCATTTATATCTTCAATCTTACTTTTCAATAAACCATCTAACTCAAACCCAGCTGTGGAATGTGCAGCATTAATTCTTCTCATGTCATTCCACATTGCACTTGCAGTATCTTTAAGTCCAGCAAATTCCATTAACATATAAAAATGAGAAGGCTTACTTGTTCTAATTGATGAGTCTGACATCCATCTTTTAAGATTAGATTTACTGGCAGGGGTGCACCCCATATTTTTTAATAAGTCTACTGATTGACTTAATCCAGTAGTTTGTACGACTTCTGATAAAGATTTTTTCCATTTCATTTGTCTTCCCCTCAAATATGCGGCGTCATCTCCTAGATGCTTGTCTGCGATAACTTCTAAAACATCTCTACCAGCACCACGAGTCCTACGTAGTAAATACATTCCTTTCCCTAGTTCATTAGGAAGAAATTTCCATATATCAAGTGTTCCGTCTCCATCAAAATCAGATATTGCTAATGCTTTACTTCCATTTGCTGAAATAAACGCCGCTAGAGATTTATCATCCCTTTTTTCAGTAAGCAGAAAACAATAAGCTTCCTCTAGATCTTGTGTTTGAGTTAATGAATTACCTTCATCTTGGGAAATAGAAATATTTATTAAGTTAACATATCGCTTTTCATCTATCTTTGGAACAAAGTCCAAATCTGTTATTGACAATTTTCCTTCAGAAGTAAAAATATCTTTTTTCCCGGCAAATGGCTTATTTGCATCATTACTTCCCATAAGAAAAATCTGAGGTTTCCAAGTTGAACTGATCCATTCATAATGCACCCAGTATATTTTTCTAGCCCTAGTTGATGTAAACAAAAATTCTAAAGTAGGATCTGAAAATTTTCCATAAAATAAATTATTGAATTGCCCAAAAAAAATTAACTCATCATATATCTGGTCTTCCCTTAATTGGTTAGGTGTTTTGACTTTCCACTTCTTTGATATATTTTTTACTTCTTTTCTTAGATAATCGTAAGAATTTGTTGTCGCTAAAAAACAAAGGTTTCTTTTTGGATCTAGGTGCTCAGCAACAGAATCAAATAAAGGAGAGTCAACAGATTGACGAAGTGAAACTATTCTATTAAAAATTTCTTCCAGATGATTTTTTGCATTGTATTCATACTCAAAGGCTTTCTTAAGTTGACTTTTTAGATTTAAGATGTGACCTTCTAAAGTCTCATCTTTATGAAAGAATGGATTTGGTGTATTAGTCCATCTCCAAAGAATAGAATTTATGCTGTAAATTGTATTGTCCCAAAATTCTTCAGTTCGAGCTACATCTTCTTGTTTTAATAATTCCTGTTTTAATATATGTATTTCCTCAAGTTTTTCATAAGAAATTTTTCTTTCTACAACCTCTGGATTTTGTATTTCCCATAAAGCATCTAACATTTAAATCGTATATCCCATTATTTCACATCCAATTGGCACTGTTAGTTCTGCAAATTCTAAAGTCTTATCTCTAGTCAGATATTCATCATTATAAATTTCTATTAACTCATAAGCCTGTCTGGATGCTCTTGGGACAATATGTACTTGCGGAAAATTATTTGTCCAATCAAGTACATTTGATATATTTGTATTTTTACCCTGTACGAATATTGAAAGATTCACTTCGTCCTTTAAATTATCTTCTTTTGCAGCACCTAAAAAAGTAAGTTCCCGTTGTTTACTAATAGAGTTTTTAGTAATTAATACATCTGCAAAGCTTCCACCAGCATTATCCTTTAAAAATTTCAAATTCGACTCCATTGATAAAGTGTTCTTATTTCCAATAATTTGAATAAGGTTATTTGGCAGACCTAATACACCTAGAGGATCAGAGTTTGTATAAAATTCACCTAACAGATTTAAATTAGGATCCCCTTTATCAGTTTGTCTACGGCTAGGAGGTAAAAATTCTTTTCTGCTGACTATTGATATGTCAATATCAGGAACTATATTTTTTTCTTGAGAATAAAACCAACCAGGTTCAGCACTTCCATCTTGTTCAATAGTTTTTAACATAAACGTTTCATTAGTGATTGATTCCAGGCCACCTTTGTAATGAATGAAACCTTTTGTTTTATCAATTACATGTACTTCTGTGCCAAGAGGTGTTTCTTGCAAATCTTCCCAAATGTCGTTGATTGGTAAAAACCCAGTTGAGATATCACTATTTAAGAAATATTTCATAGCTCCAATTGAGATTAAAAAAGGAATAATTTTTTCAGTCGGAGTTAACATAACTACACGTGAGTCACCTGTAAAATTTTTTGCTATATATTCACCGAGGTCAATAAAAAAGTCAGCCCATGGTTCATTAAATGAACCATATGAAGTGTTTTCAAACTTTCTCATAATACGAATTACTCATAAAATAAAACTACCAATTTTAACTTAAGTCATCAAATTAGATTCTAGAAATCATACTTTTTTTTCAAAAATTATATTGTCGTATTGAACAACTAGAATTACTAGGAAAGTGAATAATAAAAATAAAGAAATTTCACCTCCACTGAAATGGGTGGGAGGTAAAAGAAAAATCATTGATATAGTTGAATCTGCTGCCAAAAATATTAACACGCCTTTTACTTACTACGAACCTTTTTTTGGGGGAGGAGCAATATTTTTTTCCTTGTTCAGCAAAGGTTTTATTAAAAATGCTTATTTAAATGATGTTGTTCCTCAAGTAGTAAATTTTTACAATGTTTTATCTGATCAGACTTCGAGAAGTGTGCTGAAAACAGAGGCAAAAAAAATTGAAAAAAAATTCAATAATCTAAATTCAGATATTGATAAAAGAAAAAAGGAGTACACCAAGTTTAGAGAAGCTTTCAATGATAGTTGGGAGAACTTTAATTTAGAAAGCGAAAATACTGAATTAGATTATGAAGTATCTGCAATGCTAGCAGCACAATTTTTAGCATTAAATAAGCTCGGATTTAATGGAATGTTTAGGGTCAATGCTAAAGGGAGATTTAATATTCCAATGGGTAGTCCAGTAGAAAAGAAATTATTTGATAATGACAATCTTGATGCAGTAGGAGATGCTTTATCAAAAGTAAATTTCACCTGTGATGATTACAGCAACGTAAAACCTTTTAAAGGGGGTGTTGCTAAAAATAATTTAATTTTTCTAGATCCCCCATATATACCTAATTCAAAAACAGCTAATTTTACTGACTACAGTGTTGAAGGATTCAATAGAGATTCTCATGTAAAACTAAGTAACGATTTATCAAAATTGATAGAGAATGAAAACAATAATGTAATTTTTACTAATAATTTCAACAGCATGTCAATTGAACTGTTTGTTGATAAAAATAAAAAAAATAAACGTTTGAACGCTTACAAATTTAACATAACCAAAACAATCAGCGCAAAAAATACTGGTAGAGGAAATACTGAAGAATTGCTTGTTTCTACCTTTGATATTGAAAACGAGAGGTTAGAGAAAATTTATTAATTATTTTCGAAAGGACCATAGCCTACTTCAGCTGTCATAAGCAAATCAAATATACTTTCATCAATTCCCCAACTTGCTCCTGGCATTATCTCATCAAGATCTTCAATACTGTTGGAAAATTTGTTCCAAAAAATGACTTGGTTTTCTTTATCAATATAGTCATAGGGGTTAATTTTTTTTAAGTGTTGCAAGTGAGGTTCGTCGCTTTCTATAGCCTCTTTCCACATTTCACAAGAATTTAGTACAAGGTCCCAATTTTGCATAAAGATATTTATTACTCGTTAAACCTGTGGTCTTCAATTTGCCACTCATTTAAAACATGGTCTTCCAAATCATTCCAACCAAGTTTTGCAAAGTAGTTAATAATTTCTGCTCTCTCACGAATATCTATATTGCCATCATAAGCTGCAATAGTTTTTCCAATAAACATGAAGTCTATTAAAAATGCTTTTACTTCTTTTTCGTCAAACTTGTCTAAAATTAAACTCGCTCTGTACTGTACTTCATCAGAACTAAATCCAGCATCTAATGAAATATTATTTTCCAAAAGCTCCTTTATAGATTTTACTGTTCCATCAACAATATTTGAATCATAATCTAGATCTAATAATCCATACTTTGCTTCTATTTCTGAATCTTCAATATAACCATCTGCATTGTGTATTACGCTTGTAAAGTCTACGTATAACATACGTAGAACTGCTTTATCGCCGTCTGAAAGTGTTTCAAATATCATATTTATATGGTATATAACAAAAATTAATTATTCAACCAATAATTAATATGCTTCGACATCTGAAGAATAGTTGCCAAAATTTTTTGCACCTTTAGCACTATTAAACTGCTGATCTAATATTTTTTGTAAATCAATATTAGTATTACTAAGGCTGTTCTCTAAAATTTGAAATGTTTTAGTTGATTTTATTTCACTTTTATTTGCAGAGGAGAACAATCTAACAAAAATATTTAGAAGGTGGTCAAAATCAAAACCTTTTTTCACAGTAATAACTTCGACCGGAATATCAAACTTTCCAGAAAAGCTGTTTGGTAGTAACATTCTTGCTGGTTCAGAATAAATCTTGAGTCCCTCTTCAACTTCTGGGGAAAGTTCTCCCTCCACATATCCGTGAAAATCATTCCATTTTTCAAAGTTTGTTAATATAAACTCTATTGCTTCTGATAACTCTTTTTCACTAAAATTTGATTCCAAATCTAAGTGATCAAATAATGAATAATTAAATGGGTAAGTTTTGCCAAACAAATTCCTTTTAGTTTCTCCTAGAAATTTTATTGGAGCAATTAAAGATGAGGCACTTAAGCTCGCATTCATAACACTTGTTAAAATTGTTGACCCTACTTTTTCGATACTTTGTAAATCAGAATTCATGTATCTGTTAAGAGATGTGATTTTTTTTCTTTTTATTGAATAAATTAATTCCTGTGCTGCAAAATTAATATAAACAAGAATGCTTTTTTGAAAATCTATTATTACTTGATTTGTATGTAATTTTTCTAAAGATTCATTTGTTGTATGAAATAAGTTTACAATTAAATCAATATCTGGATCTTTTGGAAAGATTGAAAAAATATTATTTGATAATATATAATCTAAGTTTTTTGGTATTTGAACTTTTTCATTTTCAAGACTTGTATTTGATTTAATTTTATTCAAATTTGTATTTTCATGTTGAGAGCAATAAACGCTTTTTTTATTACTATTTCTCGAGCAATTTTTTCCTGACTTTGTAATTGCACTGCATTTAGATGCTTTATTTAAATTTGTTGTTTTTTGAATATACATTCCTGTACCCGCACCACCAACAGACCCTGTAGCCTGTCCTTTTGTGTTTATGGTTCCTTTTAAATATTTTCCTCCCACTTGAAGTCCTACTGATTTTTTATTTAACCGAATTTTTGCGTATTTACCTAAACTAAAAGGCCTATTTAATCTGAAGGGCATTATCTAATTCCTTATTTTTCTATTTACTAACTTGTAGCTTGAAATGTTAAAGCTATTTATGTCTTTAGTGTTTGAAAACAATGTAGCGTATGCCCTTATAGTCATGTTTTCAAGCTCTCGTCTTGCTTTTGTGTCAATGCTCGATGGCAAGACTTCAAATCTATAGTGAGTCCAATACGGAATTCCTGCATTTTTATAGTGTTCTCTATCGGATAATCTTACTTTTAAATCTTGACCAGTTTCACCAACATATATAAGTTTATTTACTTCATCAAGCAAAGTATAAATTACATTGTTTGCACCAAGCTCAGTCACTAGTTGATCTTTTTCTTTCCAGTCTTGATTAATTATTTTTTCAAAATTATTAAATACCGAACCTTCAATTTGTTTTAATTTAGGAGAACCGATAAGATGCTTGAACACTTCCGGGAAATATGCTTCTTGTTTAAAGTAATCGGTAAAAATAAATTGTTTATTCTCATAATCAAACTCAATGTCTATAAATTCCCAAAATGGTGTCTCCCTTTCAGTCTCCTTAGAAGCTTGAGCAGACTTTTTGCCTTCTTGTTTTCTCAGTTCTACTTCAAGCCACCTTATATGACTCATTAGAAAAGCTTTCTTTAAATCTTCAATGAGGTCTTCTTTTATTAAAATTTTATGCTGAGTACTCGAACGAGCTTTGGTTGGTGGTCGATAAAAAACCTTTCCATCATAAACCTTTGAGCCAAATTGAACTTTAACTGGCCAGGTCTCTGCATTTTTTCCATTATCCTGAAACAGCGATTCCAGTCTCCACTGTTTTACATAAGCTTTAGGGATAACAGTCTCACCTGATGAAAAAATTGAATTATCAACTTTTTTTCTCCACATGGTATGCCTGATATTGTTTCTTTCGATTGTCATGTATATATCTTATCAATAATGTGGGAGATTTTAAAACCGATTCAAAACTATCGTTTTGTACTCTAAAACCAAACGATAGTTTTGATTTTGAGAAAAGTCAAGGAAAGAAGGTAAATTATGAAAAACAATAAGAAAATTCGAAAGATACTTGCGATAGTAGTAAGTTTTGTACTTGGTGCTGTAGCTTATGCCCAATATGAAGATATTAATCAAAACAGTGATGAAGAATATTCATTAGATAGAGTTACGCCAACTGATTGTATTATGACAAATAATTTCGATTCAGCTTGTAGTAATCTATATGATTTAAACGATAATTCACATTTACTTTCAACAAGTCAGAGTTGTAATAATTCTTGGGTTGAGTTTTTCTTTGAACCAAATGAATATATTGAATTCTTTGTTGTTGAGGAATTTGAAAACTTGAGTGTTATTGCAATTAATGAAATTATAGTTACTCAAAACAATCATCTTAACTTCAATTATGAAATTCCAGATGAAACAAATTTACATTGGTTTGATATCAATAATGAAATTTCTTCACTGAAGATAGAAATTATTAGCAGTACAGAAGAAGCAATACCAACTCTCAAGTGTGGACTCAAAGATGTTTGGTTTTACGGAAGAGAAAGCTAATTAGAAAGGTTATATAAATGAACTGGAGAATATACGCAGAAGAATTGTTAGAATTTTACGCAAAGGTAAGCTCACTCCCAATAGAAAATGTTACTAAAGAAATAGTATCTGAATTTAAAAAAGAATTTTTTATATTAGAGAAAGATTTTTCACGATTAGCTTGGGATGCCGAGGCTCATATAGATAATTACTATCAAGAAATGGGATTAATTATTGATAAACTAGAAAAATTATTTAGATATGAAGAGTTATTCTATGGTGATACAGTTGATGATGTACTGTCTTCACCTGAGGGGCTTGGAAGAGAAATAACTATAGAAGATCTTATTGAGGACAATATAACTAATCAAGACATTAAATTCAACTGATGTGGGCGCTACAGGATTTGAACCTGTGACTTCTTCCTTGTAAGGGAAGCGCTCATTGTTTAATATCCTCCGGTGGTTCATCGTACCCCCATTCTTTCAGCAGCTTTAATGCTTCTCGGCGAATAGTCTGATCTGTATCAGAATATTTGATCTCAAATTCTATAGGCATTTCTTCA
>Ga0222719_10003161_pt1 | contig 14727 bp, 10 predicted proteins | sample C33_34DmetaG_FD_165039 | JGI IMG/M metagenome (GOLD analysis project Ga0222719, IMG submission 165039) | Estuarine water microbial communities from San Francisco Bay, California, United States - C33_34D | ecosystem: Environmental > Aquatic > Marine > Unclassified | place: USA: California...
ACACTCTGGCGAAAGAACAGACCTTTTTGATCCTAATCTTCTTGTAGCAATATATGTAAACTTTCTTTCACTGATAATATCATCTACATAATAATCGCCATTATAACCTGAAGTTTCACAACCAATAATTCTTATTTCTGCTCCTGATTGTAAGCCGTGATCGTTGTCACCTAGTTCAACAGTTATTGTAGAACCAACTTCAATTCCGCTAGAATCAATAGTTAAAATATCGTAACTTGGAGCGAACAACGCACCAGTTGTATACATAATACCTTTACCTGACTGATATCTAATATACTTTTTACTTTGACGTATTGCTTGTGCTCCGTATTGCGGACCACCTGTACCTAATTGTACACCACCGTCAAATGGTCTGTGTACAAAGAAACTGTCAGGTCTAGTATAAACGTCACCAGTTATTGTATTTGTTGCGGTATCAATTTGTCCAGGAGCTCTAGCATTAAATCTTAAACTAGTAAGACTTCTAATGTCGTTAGCACTAAAACTTCCTGCCACTAAATTATGGTTGTTTACGCCATCATCACTAGTAACATTAATAATAAAGTTTCCGCCTGGAACAATACCGTGTGGATTACCAAATGACACTTCTAGTGTAGCAAGTGCTTCGTATGTTAACGTTGTACCGCTTGGTATATCTGTTTCAGCACTTTCACTTAATAATAAAGTACTATACAAGTCAAAGGATGCGCCTGATACCGGTGTTCCTGATGCTGTTGACGTTACAACTTCGCCTGCGCCGCCAACTGTGTTAATTGTAATAGTTAAATCATTAGCAGGAGTTGCTCCATCTAGGACCGCACCTGATACTAAAATTCTGTTGTTTGGTTGATACAGTGTACCTTCACTGCCGCCTTCAATACCAACAGAATAAACTCCACCGTTTCTAGTTACTTGGAATGATGCTCCACTACCTTGTGTTGCTACGTTAATACCTGGAACATTAAAAAATGTTTCTGAACCGTTTGCTACACCAGTGTGTGAAAAGTTAAATATTCTTCCAGTTCCGCCTGCTGTACCAGCAAACGTATAACCACTAATAAAACCAGTTCCACCGGCAGTACCTGCCAAAGAACCTGCTCCTTGTATTCCACCTGTTCCGCCTGCTGTACCTGTTGCTATAACAGTAAACAATACACCTCCGCCGTCATGGCTGTCAACTGTCATGACTAAGTCGTTACCTGGTGTAACACCATCTAAACTAGTTCCTAAAATACGAACTTCATCGCCGCCGTTGTAATCAGCTCCACCCGAGGCAACTGTTACACTGTATGTGCCGCCAATGGAATCAACATTTTTTGTAACATTAAATGTTGCTCCTGATCCAATACCTGTTGTGGATGATTGAGATAATCCTGTATATGTTTTTTCAATTTGAGTAACAGCAAATGTCGCATCGTTAGTAGGAGTTGCGGCATCTAAATCAGTACCAATAATAGTAAGTGTCTCTCCTGGTAGATATCCATCGCCTGGGTCAACAACTACTAATGAGCTATATGCTGTTCCTAACTTTACTAACCCAAATGTAGCAAGTGTTCCAGCGGCCGACCCTGTTGCTGATATGTCACTATAAACTTTAGCTATTTCAGTTATTGTAATAGTTAAATCATTAGCAGGAGTTGCTCCGCCTAAACTTGTGCCTGCGATTGTAATATCGTCATTCAAAGCATATCCATCGCCAATAGTACTATCAGCTTGTAGTGCTTGTGTTACACTTGAATACACTGTTCCTTCTTTGTCAATGTTCCACAACGCACCAGAACCTGTTCCAGTAGTAGATGTTTGTGGAATATCTTGGTATTCGTCTGCTACTTCGGATACTGTAATTGTAACATCGTTTGCCGGTGAAGTGCTGTTGTTAAAAATGTTTCCTGGAACTGTAATAATTTCGCCATTAGCAAAGTCAGTACCAGAATTATTAATTGCGACTGTGTACTCTGTTGATCCTCTTTGGATATCAAAAGTTGCTCCGGTACCTGAACCCGAAGTAGTGTAAACAGTATCATTAACTCCAATAATTGTTTGTGGCGCAATTGGAATTGCCTCTCCTCTCCACAAAACTGCAGTTACGTTACTGGTGCTTCCGTCGTCTGCTCCAGAAACAGTAATATATAAATCATTTAAAGGACTAGTTCCGCCAACGTCACTGCCATTAATTTTAATAGTATCACCGATTACATAATCAAATCCGCCGCTGTCTATTTCAACAAGTTCATATGCTTGTGACGATCCTCTAGTAACATTAAATGTTGCTTCTGAACCACTACCAACAATATTAGTTCCAGTAATACCAGTATATGTTTGAACATCACCAACTAGTGTTCCTGTTGTTGGATCACTAAGATCAATTACAGAACCTGCTATATTTTCAACTAAAATTATATTTCCTGAACCATCATCTAAACCAAGGTTAGGTACAATACCAGCAGGATTACTAACATTTACACTTGTTGTTCCTGGCGGGTAAGTTCCAATCAACCCGGGTGAAACTACAATACCTCCACTTCCAACAACACCAGTTACCTGTGTACCTGTCGGAAGGCCGGATCCAGCAATCGGAGCACCAACTTCTGGTGCTAAACCTATAAATGCTACACGACTTGCTCCCGGAGGCGTATCAAATTGTGTATCAACGTTTCCTGATGTACCTTGGGAAACAACAGCGAATGTAGGATTACCAATTGAAGCACCAGTATAGAAGCCGCCTTCTCTAATTTGTGTAAACCCAGTTTGTATTGATGTTCCTGATGTTATTCCTACTTTACCTTTTGCGTAATATGTAAATGTACTATCAGTAGGAACTGTAATAACAACGAACGAACCTTCAGCTCTAGCATACCCTTCAACATTTTGATCTAGTCCTAGAACAGTTATTGGTTGTCCAGCTTCAAATCCATGAACACCTAGTGAAGTCACCGTAATAATTGAAGATCCAATCCCGTCGGTAGTTACTGAAGCATCCGATGTCATTGAACTGATAGATAGTTCTGTTCCCGGAACTTCATATATACTAGGATACCCTCTTTGGGTGGAAATAGCACTCCATTTAGTAGGCTGTAGTCCATACTCAAAGTCAGCATCAAGCATACTTAAAGGTGGAGCAATACGCATACGTTCAATAGCATCTGTTCCAAAATCAAATGGTCTTGTGGTTGTTACACTTTTTCCGTTTTCTGTATATTCAACAAAAATTTGTATATCGTCAGTATCACTTGCGTCGCTAGTATCAGCAGTTAAATGAATTTCTGTGACAGCATCTGTTTTGTTTAAAAACTTACTGAAGTCTTTATCTGTCTTAACATATTTGGAGTCATACCTTTCATTGGTAACTGTACCTCCAAGTGTATTAGCACTAAAGTTATAGATAACTGTATTATCTGTTGTGTTTGTTATTAGAAGAATATCTTCTGCGGTATAGTTTCCTTCGAATCTAACTTTAGAATAACCTGCTTCTACTAAAGATGGTAATGATGATAAACCATTTCTAATAACGCCAATTAACACCGCCGTATCTGCTTCGATAATTTCAGCAGTTCCGCTTACAAATGTTGTTTGATCTATAACTTGATCTTGAGTTGTGTTTAATTTAGATACATATTCAGTATTTGTAATAATATAATCTTGAATTACATTGCTAATATATCTATGTGTTTCAGTTTCCGGTTGTCTATCTCCATCAACTTGAGCTGTATCGCCTTCCCAGTAGTGTTGAGCAACATATCTAATTTGTTCGTTGCCACCATATCTTAAATCATAAGCATAAGCATCAAGAACATAACCTAAATCTCTTTCACATTTAGGTTGATTATATGTGTATTCAGCAAATGGATAAGTTGATAATACTTCTGTTGGTAGATCAGTTAGTCCGTTCTCTATAACATTATAAATTATAGAAAATAATTCAGTTACTCTAGCACCTATTCCTGATTCGGCAGGTGCTCCAGCTGTGTATTGGGTTTCATATGTTGAATCGCCTGGGTCCTGGTATGTTGTAAACAAGTTTCCGGTCATGATATTGTTTCTTACAATACCTTCCAGCCACTGGTATGTTAATATTTCTGCTTGGCGGTCGCCATCAATTTGTGGTTCATCATCAATCCAATAAAAACTAGCAACATAGCTTGTGTTCCAATTTCCGCCCCAACGTAAGTCTTTATAAATTGCGTTAAGAACGTAAGTTAAGTCCCTTTCGCATTTATCTTGATTATAAGTGTATTGGAAAAACCCAGGGGCACCAGCATCTCGTCTGTCTTCAATATAAAGAAGTGCTTCTAAAACTAAGAAGTCAATGTTTTGATCAAATAGCGTAGCGCCTAACGGCCATAAACTAGCATTAGTATCAGATGTAATTCTGGAATTAATATAAGCAATAGATTCAGCTATTAAAAAATCTTTGTTACTTGTAAGAGCACTATATGCCGCAGGATATTTATTTCCTAAATAACTAATACCAGGACGAAAAACATAATTTTCTACTTTAGTCTTTGCCATCTATTATGCTCCAAATACCACTGCGTAAGCAATTGAGTTATTATCCACGTAATCTTTTCTCACCAAATCGTCTCCGTTTGTTGGCGCTGTGCCAGATGATGGAGCTTCAGAAAAAGAAACTGTTCCAGCAATAACACTTGCATTAAAATTAATATTAGCACCGGAAGCGGTTAAACTTCCTGGAGAACCTTGATCAGATACAACATTTACACTGGTTGCCCTTACTGTTCCTGGATTCTCTGTACCAATATTTACATTTTCAATCGCACCTCTAGTGGTGCTTTTGATTTCAATTTTTCCATCAATAATACTGATTTTATTTTCGCCATTTAATCTTAGTCTAACATTTCCGTCTACTGTTAGTCCGTTTAACGTTCCAACTGATACTAAACTAGAACCAATAACCGAGGGCGAAAGTGTAGTACCGTTATTTGTAAACAGTGGCTGATTTGATATTGTTATAGTATCTGTACTTATTGACGGTACAGAAATGCTGTTATCAAGTGTAAGAGATGCCGCGGCAATATTCCCAGCGGAATTTACTAAAAATCCTGGGCTTTCAAAACCTGCTTTACTTTTTAATCTACTATAGTTAACTGCCATTTTTATTCCTATCTAGTGTATTTATGTTAACACAAAATGCCTACATTCTACCAACTACAATTTCAATCGTACCTACTGCTTGTGTATCATCATAGTTTTCTAATGCCTTCCCTATAACACTTCCTAGCTTAGGATCATCACTAGATGTTGCTACACCGCCAACATCGCTGGCTATCAACATGTCGCCTTTTTTAATAATACCTACAACTTTACACGGAACTCTTCCTTGTAATGCTATAGTTACAGTATTTTCGACAGCTAAGTCATTGTTCATTATAAATGCTGGGTTTGTTGATATTACTCCAGCAATTTTTTTATTACCGATTCCTGCTGATTCTGTAACTTCTTTTGGTCCACCAAATATCATTACAGTACCTGGTTCATAAGAATTGTCTGCTATATATTTCTCTGCTAAGTCAGCCCATCGTGCTGTTTGTGCTGTAGCGTTTAGTGTTGATGTGTCGTTATCAACAGTTATACCGCTGTTACCATATAAAATATTGCCACTAATACTCGATGTTCCACTTGCCATTACTAGCGGATATATGTTATTCGAAGTTGGATTTACAATAACTGTACTAGCAGTACCGCCACCGCCGCCACCGCCGCCACCTAATGAACTTATTGTGACAGTGTCAGTTACAGGGTCTGTTGTAATTGTAATATTTGCTCCAGCAGTTAACGTAAGCTGGTCTTGATCTCTATCAGCAATTAAACTGGATTGTCCAGCAACAGCAACTATACCAAAACTAGGTCCGGCATTTGATTGTACTGCCGCTACTGCTCCGCCTCCGCCCCCGGTAGAGTTAATTACCATTTCTTTTGTAATAGGGTCAGACACAATACTAATATTAGTACCTGCCCTAATAGTTAAACTATCATTTGTATCATCTGATACAATATCATTTTGTCCAGGAACTACAATTCTATTAAAGTAGCTAACAGTATCACCGTCAATTTTAGTTCCTTGCGGTAAATTAATTGTGCTACCTGTTGCTGATATGGGTGCGTTATTAAAATAAACTGTGTCTTTTATATATAGATTGTCCCAAGTATTTGTCACACTACCTAAATTGTAAGTAGCATTATCTTTAGGAACAACATGAGAATCTATTGCTGTTAATACAATATCTGTTCCGCCTGAAACACCTCCGGAAGCATCGCCTGGCAATGGATCTGGTTGAGTATTAGGTACTAGATATGTGCGATTAACTGGTGGTACTAGTGTATTAATTGTTCCGCTATACGATACATTATAGATCGCTTTACATCCTTCAAAGGCTGTAAGTTTAGCAGATAGTCTAACACTAACATAACTATCATTGACAATAGCACTAACGTTAACTAATTCGTCGTCAATTGACGCACGGCCAAAAATAGCAAAATTTGCTTGGTCTGGTCTAGCAACAACCATAACCTGAAGAGTTTCTTTTTTATTCGAATCTACTTCAACAGTTATGTTGTATACTGCACTGGCAAAATCTCCAACATACCACCTATCAATTTCAGTATTTTGAAAGATAGAGGACCACGGGCCTTTGTATAAAAACTGGCCCCCGTTTTTAAATAGTAATGTATTGTTTACACCACGTGAAAAGAATGTTGGAAAACTCATCTATTAATCCCTTGTTGTAGTGTATTTAACCAAATTTGGAGAAAAATAAAAGCCCCCGTAATGGGGGCTTTTAAGTTAGTTCTTAACTGTTATTAATTTACCGTACTCGGGCAAATACAAGTATTCAATCTCGCTTCGAACTAACGTTTCAACAGCATTATCAAGTGTTTCGACTAAAGGATCGCCTCCTAAGTTAAAACTTGTGTTGAAAATAATCGGTATTCCTGTGGAATCGTAAAATGCTTTAATAAGATCATAATAGTGAGGATTTTGATCTTGTTTTACAGTTTGGATTCTACAAGTACCGTCTACATGGATGATTGAAGGAATCTTTTCTTCAATACCCGGTTGACAATTTACCGCATACATCATATGTGGTGTTTCATCCATTCCACGTAGATCAAACCATTCATGAGCATGTTCGTGTAGAATAGTACCCGCAAATGGTCTAAAGTATTCTCTATTCTTAACCTTATTGACATGATCTTTGCCATTAGGGTCAGTTGGATCATAAAGAATACTTCTATTTCCAAGGGCTCTTGGACCATTCTCGGAGCGACCTTGGAAAATTGTTACAATATTTCTATCCTTAAGTAGTGCTACTACATCTTCATTTTTAGCATCAACTACTTCGGCATTGTATTTCTTAACAACACTAGAAATATCAGTATCTGTATAATTGTATTGAGGTCCTAGATATAGTGTATCTAGTTTTTGAATTTCTGAACTACCTTCGTGAGCATGCCAAAACATAAGTGCGGCGCCCATTGCTGTTCCAGCATCATTTGAAATTGGTTCTACATAAATTTCAATATCGTCATCTTTTAGTGCTTCTAAATAATGATAGTTAGCAACACAGTTTAATCCATATCCGCCGGAAATAACAACTTTCTTTTTGCCAGACATTTTTACTGCTTTACGAATTAATTTTGTAACTTGCTCTTGTGTTTCAACTTGACAAGCATACGCCATGTCTCTTCTACTTTGTAGTAGTGTAACATCTGCTTTAGGATCTTCTGGCCATTCATTCAACGCATCATGTAATGTAGAATTTACTCTTCCACTAGCAGGATACAGAGGAACAATTAAGTTCCTATTACTGAATTCTCCATTACTTACTTTTTCAAACAATGGAGGAATACCGTCGTTGGGTTTTCCATACGGAAATAGTCCCATAGTTTTGCCAGCTTCTATTGAACTCCAACCGCAATACTCAGTAACTCCTTCATATGTTTTAACAATTCCGGCTCTGTCTGTTAACCATGCTTCGTGTGTTTCACCTGGTTCGCCGAATTGTTCACTTGAAAGATCTTCAACATAGTTTGCTGAGATAGCTTCTTTTGTTCCGTAATGCTTGTATAATGTTTTAAATTCTGCTGGATAGTTACAATCTACAATAGACTCAACTTCCCATACCCAGATAGGATTATTATCGTAAGCCATTTGTATAAAAGTACCAGCACCATCAACAATTAAACTAACAGCATCATCATATCCTGAACGATAGAACGCACATGCTGAGTGTAATTTGTGATGCATATAACTTAAATCTACAACTTGAGGATGATTGTGTAAATCAATACCTCTGTTTTCAATCAGTCCAAGTTTACGAGCAAGACCAGTATACACATCATCACCAGTATAATCAACTTGTCCTGCTGTATCTTTTAATGATTGTGTATGTGCTACAACAAGATAATCAATTTTATCTGTATATTCTAAAATCTTAACCATGGACGCATATGGTCCGCCATCGTATTTTTGTCTAGTTAATCTTTCTTCTTCAATAGAGAAAACAATTTCCCCATCTTTCATTAAACAAACACCCGAGTTATGACCTCGAGCGATTGCCGCTATCCACCCTGTTTTTTTATTTTCAATCATTTTAGTTTTTTTCCTAGTACCGAATTAACAACGTAGTCTTGAATATCACCAGTCATTGTCATAATTGTTTCGTGGTGTCTGTCTACACTTTCGTCCATTGTAATTCTAATTGGCGAATACTGTCTTTCTTCTTCTCCAAAATCTAAAATATTAATATTAGAATTATTAGGATAAGAAACATTAATTGGATATGTTGAACCAATAATCACTGTGGTCTTAGTATCAACAATATGTGATAAATGTTGACCAACACTGTCGCATCCTAAGAAATGATCAGCATACTTAATTAAACCAGCCCATTGTCTAATATTAAGACCTTCAGGAGATGCTACATCATCTTTGTATTTTTCTCCAGTTAGATCTAATTTATATTCACTCATAAGAATTACTCCAAAGTTTTTATCTTGAAGTTTTCTAATTAGTGCTTTTAAATCTTTGTATTCAATACTACGTGATGTAGGATCTAGGAACGTGTCATCAACATATTGAATACCTCTACCAAACGGTTGAATAACAATGATTTTTTCTTTTTTAAGTTTTTCTTTAACTTGTGCTACCATTTGACGTCCGGTAACTAGTTCTTCTTTACTTAAACGTAATGTTGGCTTAGGCAAATCTCTTACGCCCTGGCCATTAATTTGAATATCAAATGCTTGCGCTAAACTACAGTGTTGATTATAGTATTCCCAAACTCTATAAGGTTCAGTACTTACAATATCTCTGTCACGCAGTTTATCTTCAAACAAGTTCTTATGCATAACATCGTACACCCTTTTGTCAAGTGTTGGGTGGCCTTTAAATATCTCACTACCGCCTTCGCATACGATGATAAAGTTTTTGTCTCCCGATTCTGTTTCATATTTTTCCAATGCGGGAATAGAGCAAATCATTCGACCTGCTCCGCCATTTAAGAAAAATGCTTTTGATCTGTTTTCCATTTGTACTCCAAGAATATAGGTCCGATGCTAATATATATTTGAATATAAAAGCACCAGACCTAGATCTGAGTCAAATGATTATTGAAGTGTTGGAAGTTCTACTGGGAATGGAATTTTCCAGTGTGGAATATCAGCATATTTGGTTGGAATCGATTTCAACCATTCTACGTGAGCTCTTAGGCTTGCTTCATCTTCAGCAGTATAATCTGTATCCGGGCTGTCAAGGTTTTCCTCAAGACTAGTAGCTTGGTGAGCAAATTGAGCCAGTGTTTCTTCACGTGAATTAGCGTGTTGTCTATGAATTGGTCCAGCAAATGTACTAGTAGCCGGATCCCAAGTAACTGATTCGTTGTAGCACACTTGTCCTATAACACCAGCATCATCATAATGATATTGGAAAACAAAAGTGTCGCCGTCGGCATCAGTTAATGTTTCCTCAAGATCTTCGATTTCTTCGTGTGTATACGAATGAGTAAAGTATGCTGCAATCACAGGGTGATCTTTTGCTTCAACAGCAATGTGATAATGCCCTTCTTCAATCTGAGTTTCTAATTGTAATTCAGCTTCTGTGTCAAATGCGCATTCTAAGTTGCGTACTTTGTTTGTGCCGTTTTCAACAGCAAAGCATAACCATTTCGGTCCATCGTACGTACAATTTACCGTCTTGTTAGTAGCGGTAGTTTGAACGTATGGTTCGTCTGGCAATGTAAATGTAAATTGTTTAATCATTTTCTATCCTCTACATTATTTAGTTTACGTTTCAATAAAGCGGATTCTTATACCGCCGTGGCCACCTCTAACAGCGTGATCTCTCACGTCTGGACAAGGTGTTGGTGGAACACCACCTGATCCAATTGGTTGATAAGGGAAGCAACCGTGCATGTTGTAACAACCACAGGCTCTGTTTGAACGCCAGCAATAGTTAAACGGAATACCCCTAGTTGGAGATTTACTTAATGCGTTAATAGCATTAACCATTTGCTTTCTTCCCTGTCCTGACCAAAGAGAGTGTCTGTTATCATTCTCTGTTCTATAAGTTGCCCACGATCCGTCACCGCATGAAAACATGTGTGATGGCAGTGGAATACTATAATAGAATTGACATGGACATCTTGGATAGCATCCAAAGAAGTGTGAACAGCCTACTTGACCGCAACAGTTGACGTCGCCGCCGTATCCGCAAGCAATCCATCCAGTTCCGTTAGCACAATAATTACAAGCAACTCCGCAGTTATCTCCTGAAGTACGTGTTACGCAAAATCCGTTTGCTCTATAACAGCAATAACCTGATGGTGTAGTTGAACAAATACTCACGCCGCCTTTACCGCCCTGGGCACATAAACACCCATCAGTTGCCGAGCCGTCATCTCCTGTCCAACAAATTCCAGTCGGTTCCGAACATCCTCTAAAACAAAGTGCGTCCGAGTTACCACAACTAAATCCTACGTTTCCTGTAACAACTTGGCCCTGTGTCATAGTAATACATTTTCTTGTATAAGCACCAGCATTTCCTGGCAAGCCGAAACCACAGCAACACATCTTAGCGCCGGAACCTCCAGCACCCCATGCTTCTAAAATAACAGTACCGTCAGCTGGAGCAATCCAACAAATACCTTGTCTAAAGAATTGATACATTGTACCTGGACTAAACGCCCATACTTTACCTTGGTTTAGATTTTCTTCAGTTCTTTCTGATGATCTTTCTTTTAGTAGGTTTTTAAGATATATTGCCATTGATTATTCATCCTTAATAAATTTAATTCTTAAAGAACCGTGTCCGCCGCGCCAAGCGTGATCTCTAACACCTGGGCAAGGATGTGGTGGTCCTCCTGGATGTCCTGCCGGGCTAAACGCAATACAACCTTGATAGTTATAACAACCACAACTTCTTGAACTATTATAACAAATTTGTTCTCCCCACATACCTTCTCTTGACTGTCGTCCTAGTAATCCGAGAACTCCAACAAATTGGAATTGCCCGCCACTACCTGAGTGTCTAGTGTAACCAGCGTCAGCATCATTTGTTACTGTAACTTCGCCGCCACAGCAAGCATGATATCCTGGTGGTGTAGCATAGTGATAATAGAAACAGCAAGGACACATTGGATGACATCCAAAGAAAGAAGCTCTACTATATCCGCCTCTTAAATTGATATCGCCGCCATATGCTTCAGCACAACAGTTTGGTGCTCCTGGGCCGTAATTACATACAATACCACATTGGTTATTGTTTGTTCTAGTAGCACAGAAACTAGCATTTGCAAAACAACAGTATAATGATGTGTTTGTTGAACAATAACTTGTTCCTCCGCGTCCGCCTTGAGCGCACATACAACCGGTGCCGCCTGCGCATTCATATGTAATACAAGTTGCCTGTGAACAACCTCTAAAACAAATTGCGTCCGAGTTACCACAACTCATACCAGTTGTTCCAGTTACTGTACAACCTGACGCTACTTGGAATGTTCTTCTTGAATAAGCTCCCGGGTTACCTGGTAGTCCGCCACCGCAACAGCACATTTTACCGCCACTGCCGCCTGCGCCCCAAATCTCAATCTGTACCGTTCCATCTGCTGGAGCAACCCAACAAATGCCAGTGTGGAAGTTTGTGTAATCGTTTGATGGAGCATACACCCATATTTGGCCCTTTTCAATGTTTTCTTCGTCAGAGCCAATAAAGTCTAGTCTATCTTTTAAAAGGTTTTTTAGTGTAGCCATCTGTTAATCCTTTATGAACCTAATTCTTATTGAGCCGTCGCCGCCAGCTCTTGCGTGGTCTCTTACACCCGGACATGGAAACGGTCCCATTCCTGGATGTCCAACCGGAGCATGTCTAGAACAGCCTTCGTTATTATAACATCCACAGCCCTTACCACCTGACCAACAATATGCCCACGGAATACCTTTTTCAGGAGTTCTTGATAGTGCGTTAAGAGCATAAATGTGTTGGTGCATACCGTGCCCTGACCATTGTGAAAATCCATTGTTGTTTTCTGTATTAAATGTAACTACGCCTCCGCACTTAGCAAACTGTCCAGGGGGAACAGCCAAATGCCAGTGGAATTGACATGGACAACTTGGATGACATCCAAAGAAACTTACACAAGAGAAACTACCTCCCATGTTAATATCTCCGCCGTAACCACAAGCATGCCAGTCACTCTCTCTATAGTTACATACAATACCGCAATGTGTATTGTTAGTTTTTGTTACGCAAAATCCGCTTGCTCTAAAACAGCAATAACCCGATGGTGTAGTTGAACAAATACTTGTACCACCACGTCCGCCTTGAGCGCACATACACCCGCCTTGGCCGCCGTTTCCTCTCCAACACAAACATGTTGCCTGTGAACATCCTCTAAAGCATAAGTCATCTGCGTTTCCACAGGACTTGCCTACATATCCACAAATATAACAGCCTGCGTCTATTTGAATTGTTTTTTTAGAATAAGCACCTGGGTTTCCTGGAAGACCGAAACCGCAACAGCACATTTCCGCTCCGGAACCACCTGCTCCCCATATTTCAATAACTGCTGTTCCTGTGGCAGGGGCTACCCAACAGATACCTTGGCAGAAATTCTCATAATCAGTACCTGGTGTGTAAGAGTAAATCTCTCCTCTTTCGAGGTTTTCTTCTTCACCGAACAATGCCTGATCTTTAGAAGTAAGTAGTTCTTTTAGTGTTGCCATCTAACTATCCTTTTAATATTATGATCCAGCAATTACCCAACCATAATTTGAACCTGTATACGTTAATGTAATAACTGCTCCATTAACGTTAATGACCAAATCTTCATTAAGTCCTTGAATTTTTGAACTGTTACGTGCGATAGTAAGATTGTTATTTGCCATATCAGCTCCCACATCAATAATTTGAATTGTATCATTTAGCAGTAAAGCACTATTGGCTGGCAACGTAATTGTGAATGCCGCGCCTGAAGTATCTGCTAGAATCCTATCATTGACACTTGCGTTAAAAGTAGTAGAAACTTCTCGGATTGTTGCTCCGGCTGTTCCTGTTGTTGTTATGTATCTTCCCATTGATATCCCCTGATGCTAGTATTTATACACTTGAAGTCTCAATACCCATCGCGACCGCACTAACGTTTGGACTCGTTGAGTATACTACAAGAATTTTTCCGGCGTCCATGACTATTCCAGTACGTTCAAGTACACCTTTTCCTAAAAGTTCTGTGTCATATTCAATCCATTCAGCGTTAGTTGGTGTAGATGCGGCTGCCACTGCTACCCTAACATTAGTTGCCTGGTTTGCTCTATTACACAGAGATAAACTTACCACAGTAAAAGTATCCACTGGCACCGTATAAACTGATGTCAGTGTTGCTGCACTTAAATCTGAGGCTCCTAATCTTCCATTTGCCATTTATTTTTCTCCGTTATCCATGTATGAACATGTTCATTGCTATTGGTACGCCTGTTACACCTTCTTTAAAATTCATTTTGCCCTGAATTGAAAGCTCTAAGCCATTAGTTGTAGTAATATAGTTATCAGCTACAAACACTTGACCTGCGGTAAGTGTATTTACATTCAAAGTAGACGAACCTGAACCAATTTGGGAAGCAATATACGCTTTAATTGCTCGCTGTGTTGGCACAATTTGGTCCGAATCTTGTGTAAAGAATGGGTCTGTACTAAACTCATTAATTGCTGCACCGCCTGTTCCAAGTTCAACTGAACCTAGTTGTAACTGTTGTAGACCCGCAATATTAAACGCATCCGCATTTAGTGTTGCTGTACCAGTGGCCTGTTCAACAGTAAACAAATCTCCAACTCTAAAGTTACCATCTTGGTCGGTTGATGTAAAGAACACCCTTCCGCCACCTTGTTCAACAGTTTCATTATCTGGAACTGGATCAATCAAAGGTATATTTGGATAGTTGGTATTAGTAAAGTTTCCTGTACCAATATCTAAGAAATCATGTCCTGTTAGTCGACATTGGCTGTATCTAATTCTAATTTCAAATGTATCATCGTGTGGCGGAGCGTCACTGATTTCTACAGCAGGACTTAATTGAAGTCTAGCACTGTACGGTGCTGATATTGTATTATCAAATAGCTCTGTACCTAAAATCTGTGTCACTGTAACTAGTTTAAAGTATTGACCTGGCAATGTAGTAAATTCTACATTTGATCCCGGTGTAGGTAAGCTATCAAGA